>Ga0208958_1000178_pt1 | contig 80820 bp, 103 predicted proteins | sample RifOxyB1_FD_184032 | JGI IMG/M metagenome (GOLD analysis project Ga0208958, IMG submission 184032) | Soil microbial communities from Rifle, Colorado - Rifle Oxygen_injection B1 (SPAdes) | ecosystem: Environmental > Terrestrial > Deep subsurface > Rock core/Sediment | place: Rifle, Colorado...
CATCTTCTATTTGTTCTGGTGTGCAAAATATATGAGCATCATTCATAGTCATTCCGCGTACTCTTGCCAAACCATATAATGCACCAGAAGCTTCGTATCTGTAAACTGTACCTAACTCTGCTAATCTCATTGGCAAATCATTATAACTTCTCGAATCTGATTTGTAAATCTGAATATGGTGCGGACAATTCATAGGCCGCAAAACTAAATCTTCGGTATCAACTTTCATTACAGGATACATTATATCTTTATAGTGTTGAAGGTGTCCGGAAATTTCATAGAGTTTTGTTCTCGCTAATGCTGGAGTATAAACGTGTTCGTATCCTTCTTTTAATTCCTTATCAACTATGTAACGTTCGATAATTCGCCTTACTGTGGCTCCTTTTGGCAACCATAATGGAAGACCTGTGCCAACATCTTCCGCTTGCATAAATAATTTTAATTTCGGACCTAGCTTCCTATGGTCCTTTCTTTCGCGCTCTTCCAGCAAAGCCAGATACTCATCTAATTGTTCTTTTGTTGGAAAAGAAATACCATAAATTCTTTGCATCATTTCTCTGTTGTTATCGCCGCGCCAGTAAGCCGCGGCAGTATTCAAAAGCTTGAATGCTTTTACTTGCCCAGTTGATTCTATAACTGGATTGTTGCATAAGTCTGCAAAATTCGCGTGCTGATGAAATGAAATTTTATCTTCTACTATTTCTTTAATTAATTCTTTTTTGAACGGTTCTTTCTGATAAAATTCATTTGCTTCTTTTCTTGATTTGTAAATTTTTTTGAACAGTTTGTCTTCCTTAACTACCTGCTTCATCATCTGTTCAATTTTTTGCAGTTCATCGTAATCAAACGGTTTAGTTCTGTAAAAATCGTAATAGAATCCTTCTTCAATTGCTGGACCAAATCCTAACTTTACATCCGGATATAATCTTCTCACTGCATCTGCGAGTATATGCGATGTACTATGCCAAAAAGCTTTCTTATCAGCTTCCGTTCTAAATCGTGCTGGTTTGGCCATAACTCAGAAAACCCAGTGAAATTTATAAAGTCTCTCTCTGTAGGACTTTTATGGCAATTGAAGGTTTAGCTTCAGATTTTATATCGTCTGTTTATTTTATACCATTAATCGTAATAATTACATTATGGGATTTTTTTTGGAAAGCTTGGGGACTTTGGATATCGGCTCAGAGAAAAGAGAAAATTTGGTTCGCTCTAATTTTAATAATTAACTCTGCTGGAATTTTGCCGATAATTTACCTTTGGCTGCGATTGTGGCGCAAAAAAACGAGTGATAAAAAGAGAAGAATTGTTCGATATTAAGATTTTATTTATTTTTTAGCTAGAAGTTCTAGAGTAATAGATTAAAACATCGCTTTATTCTTTCTTTTCCATATTGTATTGTTGGACACTTGTCCAAAATTTATATATAGAACGCGATATTATCTATATCTAAGACTGGAATCAGCCACACGATATACGATAAATATAACTTGTCCAAAATTACACTATTGTAAATTAATATCCTATTTAATATACATTAGTAAAATATATATTGTCCACTTGTCCAATATATTTCCACATAAGAGGGTAAATATAATGTATTGCAAGAACAACTACAAACTGCCATTGGATTTGAAAAAAATAATGCACTGGCATAAGCAGGCATCCGAAGCCCACGTAGGCAGGCTCAAAAACTCACTGGATTTTTTTGCTCCCGAAGGAACTCCCATCAAAGCGGCTCTAAATGGCGAGATTGTTTGGCTCAAAAATGATTCTAATATTGGCGGCCAAAATAAAAAAAAGCACTATTACGCAGGAAACAGAATTGTAGTGGCACATAAAAATAATGAATATACTGCATATGAGCACAATAAATACAAAAGTGCTAAAGTAAAAATAGGGCAAAAAGTAAAACGAGGTCAAACTATTGCTCTTGTTGGAAGCACCGGCTGGTCTCCTAGACCACATTTGCATTTTGAAGTTTTTAACAATCCTGATTCTGATAAATCTGAAGGCGCTACTCTCTGGGTTAGTTTCAAAATCCGCAACATAGGAAAGTGCAAGGGCGGGTGTTACTAAAGATGGCAGCGCTTAAATCTACGGATTTAGCTGGTCATCATTGGAGAGGAATTTGAGATGGCAGCGTCTAAAACCACAAAGGTTTTGACTGGTCATCATTGGAGAGGAATTTGAGATGGCTAGAAAAAAAGGACACGATCCACTAAAACTTGAATTAATTTTATACGCCTTGCGCACTAATCAACACGGCTCTTGGGTTAGAGACATTGCTAGAAAAACTGGAATGAAAAAAAGTACAGTCAGCCATTATCTGCAAAATCATTTGCAACACAAAATAGAAGTTGTAAAAGATCACGGTCATATAAAATTAATTAAACTTCGCGAGAAATTAAGAGACGAAAGTCCTTACTATATTCATTAATTTAATGCTTATCTGGCCAAAATAATAAGCCGCTAATTACTGCTCCGCTACCAGCAGATATAGCAATAAGTAAAAATGAAATTTGTGGTGCGAAGAATATCTCAATCAAAAAGCCGGCTACTATAGGTCCAACCATCAATCCTATATCTTTCGCTGTATCAAAGACTGCTGACATTTCTCCCAGAATATTTGACGGAGCTATTTCGGTAAGCAGCGCTTCAGTTCCAGGAAGTATCCACGAAATAGAGCCAGCGGCAAGCAATAAACTAAATACATATACTAATGGATTATGTGCTAAAAATGCGAAATAAGTTGCTGCGAATAATAAAATAAAACCGCCAGTAACTATGTATTTCTTTCCGATTTTATCCATAACGTAACTTGACGAAAAGAACATTGCACCTTCTATCGCAGACATAGCCCCGAGTAACATTCCTGCTCCTATTTCATTGAATCCGAATTTCATTATTGAAATGAGCGGCACAAACGTCCATTGGACAGCAATCCAAACATAAACTATTGCCGTTAACGAATACAAAGAAATTGCATGCCGATGCATATTTTTATATCGTTTGAAAGAATCAGAAAGTAAAGTTATTCGTGGTTTGATTGGTTTTCGACTGTGTTTAGTTTCTTTTCTTCTAAGTAAAATCAGTGTAAATATTATAGCCAAAAGTGCGAAGCCTGCCACCGCAAGAAAATTATGCCGGTCTGAAAATGTAAGAGCTATAAATCCAGCCATTACCGGCGCTAAAATCCAGCCAATTTGTGTAATTGAAAGATAAACTCCTTGTGCTTGACTTGTTATTTTTTTCGGAGAGAAGTCTCTTATTAAAACGGTAGACGGCACCCAAAATGCTACAACAATAGCTCCAAATAATAAAGATAAAATTGCGAGCTGTAAGATACTAAATGTAAAGAAATAAACTATTGCGAGAAAAGCTATTATTGCTAAAGCTGCTATCATAACTTTAATTCTGCCAAATTTATCTGTTGCCAGACCAACAGGAATTTCTGCTAAAAAAGATGCTATGTAAACAAGAGAAACTATTACTCCGACAATTCCAAAACTTCCGCTCTCACCTTCTGTAAATATCGGAAGAGTGAAATCATAAATTCCGATTGCGAGAATTGCGATAAGAGAGACTATAGATGCTAAAATAACGTTTGATAGCTTTGAATACGGTTTTAACTCTGCGGCCATAAAATAATTACAATTCTATGTAATTTAAAACTTATTAAGAGATTTTATTCAGAAATAAAATAAAAAATATTGCGAAGGACTACTTCCTTCGCTTGTCAAGTTTTTCAATGCCTTCTTTTTGTACAGATGGTCTCCAAACCATTTTTGGCAGCCAGCTTGGCGATCCATCAGGGGCTGAAACTCTTCGTCTGCTGCCCTTGAATTTATGAATCTTACCAGTTCCTCGCTCTCGCAAGTGTATTTTTGTATAGCCTCTAGTTGCAGCTTTCAATGCTGCGCGTCTTGGCTGACTTCCAGTGAACACATGATCGGTGTCTTTTCCGGATTGAACCAAAACGTAATACTTTTTTCCAGATCCGCGAGTGTTAGCTCCAGATCTTCTTTTTGATATTTTCCTCCCTGCCATTATCTCACACCTTAAAACTAAAGTCAACCGCTGTTAGTTATATTTAAAGTCTTCGTTGCGAGCGTAAACACAACAATAAACTTTAAAACTGAAAAGTTTCTTAAATGCGTATGGGAAAACGCCGAAATGAAAAAAGACTAAATAGACATAGAAAAAGAACCGGGCAAGGAAAGAGAAAACCAGTAAAGATGCGGTTAAAATAATTACTTAATTAATATTTTTTCTATTTTGTCATATCGCTTTTTTAAGCTCTCTAAGGTCCGCGATAGTTTAGTTTTTCTGCCGTATTCATATTCAAATTGTTCTATTAAATTATCAAGCAACACCCTATAATTATTAATTTGTATTTTATCATTAGCAGTTAATTTTCCATTTCTTTTGAGGTGACTTTCTGTTCCTATCAAATAGCCGAGCATAAAATTTATTTCTTTAGTTAGTACTTCAGCAATTCTCTTATTATCTGTATCTGGATTAGGATATGATTTTAAATTAGGAAATTTAACTCCGCCGATTTCTTTGAACAAAGTTCTTAGAAGTTTTATTTCTTTGTCTACAAGTTTAATTTCCTTTTTATTAATTGAAACAAACCAATTCATAAAATTATAAATAAGTTATAGTATTTATCATTTTGCGAACCTCGGGTGAGTAAAGTGATCAGCTAAATTCATATTTTCTTTCATTAAATTTAGATTTATCATTTTGCTAACATCGTATAATTAAAATGATTAGCAAAATCTGCAGTGTTATTATTAGATTTATTATTTTACGAACCTTGTATAATTAAAATGATTAGCAAAATCTGCAATGTTATTATTAGATTTTGATTTATTTGTTCTCTATTCTTGGCGCTAACACAAAAGCCATCTGTAATTTGTTTAGGCTTCTGAAATCAAGCTTTAGCGGATAATCTTTTGCGAATTGGACCACAACGGTGTCTGCAAGTGCTGCTGCTCTTGCCATCTTTTTCAAATATTCAGCACTATAAATAGAACCTACTGCACCTGCTGCAGCGACAGAAAGAAGTGCATCATTTCCTTTTGTCAATTCTACAGTAACTTTACTTCCAACATCTCCGCCAGATATTACAAAAATATTTTTGTCTGCTTCAAATCTAATTGCATCAGCAACTGTTGATGCATCTTCAATGTAATCTCTGAACTCTGTTGAATCGACTTCTGCTGTTGCCATAAAATCAAATGATGGAATTTTTCTTTCTTTAGCTTCGCGCTCAAGTAATGGAATATAAAAACGCTTGACTGATTTTCCGTAAACTGTTATTTTCAATTTATTTTTATCTAAAGTTAAGGCCAAACTGTCTGTCGGCTTAACTCTCTTAAGCGCTTGTTTTAATTTATCTAGATTAACTGTAATTTCGCTGTTTGTTTCCACGCTATATTCAGAAAATACTGATGGCAATAAATTCAAAATCACCATAGAAATATTTGCTGGATCCATTGCAACTAATTTTATTCCATCTTTATCTATCGCAAAACTTGCTTCGGTGATAAAATCAGAAATAACACTAATGCAGGCGTTTAAAATCCGTGGTTCATTCAACTTCAATGCAAACATAATTTTCTAACCTCGCAAAGGCTTTTATTTCTTGCTCCGGGCAGGATAAAAGCTTATATATCGTGCGAAATATAATTCGCTATGGTCGATTATAAAAAAGCCTTTGGGCGACCTTTTACAGACTGGAAAAATCTCCTCATAGGCATAGTAATATCTGCTATACCTATAGTTTGTCTTATTAGTTTTGGATATATTTTAAAATCAACTGTTAAAAATCCAACAGGAAATCTTCCGGCTTGGGAAGACTTTGGAGATTTATTTGTAAAAGGTTTATTTGCAGTACTTATTTCACTAATTTATATGTTGCCGGCACTAATTATACTTCTGATTTTCGGTCTGCCTCTAATGAGAAGTGCTATGAGTGGAGATCCTTTAGGAATGATGGGCGGTGCAGTAGGATTAGGATTCGGAGTTTTGGTTGCACTTCTAGTATTACTTATAATTTCTTATTTCATTCCAGCTGCAGTTCTAAGTTATGCAGCCCACGGAAAATTCAACGCTGCATTCGATTTCAATGTAATTAGCAAAAAAGTATTTACGGGAAAATATGCTCTTGCTTGGTTAATTGGTATTGTTTATTCGGTCTTATTGGTAAGTGTGCTAAGTAAGATCCCATATGTTGGGATGGTTATTGGCGGATTTATTGGCAGTGTAACAATGTATTCTCTAATTGGACAAGTAGTCAAGACTAAATAAGTCAGAAAGAGAATTCGGTCGCAGAATTGTATTCTTTTGGAATTAGTTCTTTTGTCAAAAGACATATTACTGCTGAGAATATTTACTTACTAACAAATTTAACACAGATAAACTTTTAACTAATAACTTAGCGTGAAACTAATGGAAAAATGCACTTACGAAAGCCACAAAACCGTACAAGGGAAAATTTGGCACTTTTTAGCACACGAAGAGTCTATTCAATCCTATATAGTTAGCGCATTAATTGTTATTTTAGTCGGCAAATTCCTTTTCTTTCCTTTGTTGGGGGTGGCGCTTGGTACTGATTTTCCCATAGTTGCAGTAGTTTCTGGTTCAATGCATCACAACGAAGAATTTGATGAATGGTGGAGATTAAACGGCGCATGGTATGAAGATAAAAGTATTACAAAAGAACAATTCAAAACATATTACAAACACAATGGTTTTAGCAAAGGTGATGTTTTTATCGTAAAAAAAATTAATTATAATGACATAAAAATCGGCGACGTTTTAATTTATAAAATCGACGATAAAGGCAATCCGATAATACATCGCGTTATTTCTACCGCAGATTCCATACAGACTAAAGGCGATAATAATGTTGAACAAATAGAATTTGAAAAATCTGTTCAAGAAAATCAAATACAAGGGAAAGCCGTATTCTGGATTCCGGCTATTGGCTGGGTAAAAGTAATATTCATTGATTTGATGAAATTTCTATTCAAATGAGTATAGCAAAGCTTTTTTAGTACAATGTTGAGGTAGGTGGGAACAATGGAGTTTTGTGATTGCGGTGGATTAATGCTTCCATCACAAACGGGAAAAGCATTTTGCTCTAAATGTGGAAAGCGTTCTAAAGAAGAGAGCGAAGCAATAGTAAAAGAAAAAATACATCACGATAAATCAAAGAAAAAGAGACCAACTCAAGAAATAGTTGATACTTTGCCAATGGTAGAATCTGAATGTTCTAAATGTGGGCACGGCTTTGCATTCTGGTGGACAGAGCAGACGAGAAGTTCAGACGAACCTGAAACGCAGTTTTTTAGATGCACTAAGTGCAAATTCACAAGGAGAGAATATACGTAATGGCAGCGTCTAAAACCACAAGAGTTTTGACTGGTCATCATTGGAGAGGAATTTGAGATGGCAGCGCTTAAACGCCAGCGTTTAGCTGGTCATCATTGGAGAAGATATTGAGATGGCTGAAGAAAAAGTTTTCGTAAGAAGAGCTCCTGCAATTCCACACAAGATTTCTGAATTGAAATCAGAAATGGGGCGGGTTTGTTTAGCAGGAACAATAATAAGTAAAAACAAAGAAATTGGTTCATTTATCCTCGATGACGGCGAAAGTAAAATCCTAATTCTTACAAACGAGCCAAGAGAATTTGAGAAACTCAAAGAAGGTAATTTTGTCAGAGCTATGGGTAAAATATGGGGTCAGGAAAACGAGCTGGAAATACAAGCAGATATTATACAAGACTTCTCGAAAATAGATAAAGAACTTTATAATAAAGTCTTTTTCGAAAAATAAATAAAAAGTTACAGAAAAGTATTCGACTAAAGACTTATATACTAAAATATATAACTTCTAAAAACTTAGGAGGCTAAATGGACAAGCAAGGACAAATGCATGTTGGAAGCGCGTTTGATATTGTAATACTGCTATTTGGCGTATTACTTGGCGTAGGACTGGTAGTCTATGCTATTAGAAATGGTTACGTTCCGCTCGAGCTAATAACTGGGGTTGCACAGCAACCATAGTATAAGTATGGTAAAACTATCAAAGAAAACTATCAAAGCTAAAGAGCTGATAACATTGGAAGAGTTGGGCTGGCTAGTTGCTGGTTTAGCTTTCGGTTATCTTGCCGGACTCGGTGCACCTATATTCGTTATTGCAATTCCAATTGCTGCATTTTTAATCTGGGTATTCGAATATTTCAGGAGAAGAATGTTATGGTAAACATACAAGATTTATTAAAACACATAAAACACGGTCCAAAAAAAGGGTTAAAGGATCATGAATTTGACTTTTACAGATGGCTTAGCTATGTTGTAGCCTTAGTGATATTAGGATTCGCCTCTATGAAATTTCCAATCTTATATTGGATATTCTTCGTAGTATTGGGTATAGGTTTCGGGGACTTTTTGTGGCACAAGTTTAACAAATATACTCACGTTAGGCATTAGTAAGGCTTAAAAACCGAAATCAAGCAACAAAGATATGGAACTTAATGTTTTATCAAAAGATACCAATGAATTGAAGATACAATTTGAACACGCTGACCAAGGTTTTCTTAATTTAATAAAAGATGCTCTTTGGACACAGACAGGCGTAGATATGGCTGGTTTCAAAATAGACCATCCTGAAACAGGCAGAGCAATTTTTACACTAAAGACAAAAGGCAAAGCTGCAAAAGACATTTGGAATGTGGCATTGAAAACAGCGAGCGATGAGTTTGCAGATTTTGCAAAAGCTGTTAAAAGTATTTAATTATTCTAAAAGTTCTTTAACATTAATAATAGGTTTTTGGTATAAAGACTGGTCATCTGTTATTCTCGGACAGGCAGTATTTACCCACGCTTCTATCTGAGGAAATTGTGACAAGTCATATGGATTAATTAATTCTGTAATAAAAATGTACACTTCTTTTCCCATGCCTTCTAATTTCTTTTTTACTTCAGAAACATATCCTTGCATCTCATTTTGACCTAATTTAGCTGTAACTAATAATCCCAGAACTCTTGCATCTTTTGCTTTTGCTATTCTCATTATATTTTTCTTCTGCATTAATTCTATTTCTGCTCTTGGTGTTTCTGTAATCAAATCAGTAAATGGATCTAAACAAAGTAGCGGTTTGCTGGTTTTCAATTCGAGAGCCATTGGATGAAAATGTCCGGTACCAATATACAAAAAGGCGTCTACCTCTTCCTCTATGTCTTTTGGTCCTGAAACATCGCAGCCAAGCACCTGTCCTTCTCTAACTGCGTGCAGTTTTGGCATCGGAGTTACTGCTGTAATTCTAAAAACTGCTAAAGCCTCTTTTATTTCTGGCAGTTGGTCTTGAAATTGTATGGCTGAAAATAAACCAATCTTGCTGTAGTTTCTGAGCTGTTCAAGATTATCAGAACTGAACTCAACTTTCTTCGTACTTGTGACAGGAATAAATATTACTTTCATATTTAAATAAAACTAATTCGTAGTGTTCTTAAACCTAATTGCTGCCGCCTAAATATTTTCTAATTACATCTATAGACCAGCCTTTCTTTTTTAATGCGCCTGCTATTTGTTTTTTGCTGTAACCCATACTTTCAGTGCTGGATATGTACGATTTAACTTCGGAGTCTGAACTTCCGCCTCCGCCCCGTCCGAAAACAGATTTCAAATCAAAACCATCCAAATCTAAATGATATTTGAAATAAATTATTACGCCTCCAACTACTAATAATAAAAGTGCTAAACCAATCCATAACGAAGTTAAACTCTTGCAGTCTTCGCCCTTTTCACCAACATCTTTATCGCAGACACCGTCGTTTGGTATGTATTTGCAAGCGCACGAAATCGTACAAACATTAGGACACGCTTGTGATGCTGGGCCGTCACACATTTCATCGCCTTCTCTAATATTATTTCCGCAGACAGCCTTTTCAGTAACGTCATCAACGCAAGTTGTTCCCACTAATACTTTTCCTTCTGGGCATTTTATAGATTTATCTTTTCCAGTTATCTGATCAAGTATATTCTCTTGGGTTTCTTCTTGGGCTTCTTCTTCAGGTGTTGCAGTTTGATTTGTTTCTGGTTCTGCAGTTTGATTTGTTTCTTGCGCACCTACACTATCATCGAAATTAGGATTAATTTCTTGGGAAGCTAACTGAGATGCTATTCCAAAGTTTGGAATAGTATACTCATACATTCCAACTTCATCACCAAGTCCACCCATTACATATATTTTGCCGGGTGCTGTAGATGCTGTTGCAGCGCGCTTGTCTCCAGGCAAAATTTCTCCAGAAGTCCAAGAATCTTTTGCGGTATCATAAATTTGTAAAGCTCTACTTGAAGAACCACCTATTACATATATAGTATTGTTTGTTGCGGTTACTGCCGATCCCTTAGATGCTATTGGCATTGGAACTTTAGCTACCCATTTTTCAGATAAAATATCAAACATCTCATTAGTTCCAACTGGCAGCACAGCCGTTGAACCAGGAGCTTTAACTGCTCCGCCCAAAACAAAAATCTTATCTTCGCTTACCTTTGTAGCTGCAAGAAACGCTCTTGCAGTCGGCATTGCTGGAGCTTCAATCCACACATTATTGATTAATTTCTCATGTTTATCTAAATATACTAGTTTGCCATCTATGGTGCCCTGTCCTCCAAAAATATGTATATTATTATTTTCACTTGCAGCGCCGAAATAAGCTCTTGGATAAAGTAACTTATATTGTATCTGCCCCCACGTTTCTGAACCGGTGTTATAGACCCAAGTAGAATCTAAGTTACTTGAACCTCCTACAACTACCAGTTGAGATGGGCCTATCTTAATTAATACTGTTCCGCCTCCAATATTTACGGGTGGTTTTGGTTTTGCAGTCCATTGATTTGTTGATGGATTGTAAACTTCAAACGCGTTAGGGGCTTTGCTTCCGCCAATCAAATAAATTAAACCCTTATAGTTTGCTGCTCCTGGAGTTTCTCCGCGGATTATTGGTGCCGCTTTAGACTTCCACAAACTTAATTTCATACCTGATGGAGATGCGCCCGGATTTCCATAGTATATATAAAATTGATTTGCTCCAATAGCGTATTCAAACTTAATAACTGCAACAGTGCTGTTGCAAGATATTTTTGATGCAACTTCTTGATTAGTTTGGGAATCTACAACTCTTATATCAGAACAGTCACTTTTTACTTTATCAGAAATTAATTTTACTTCGGCAATACCTCTATCTCCAACAATTGCAACAGCTTGCGTTATTTCTACCGGAGTTCTATATTGCCAGCTATTATTGAACCAGCTATCACTTACTGCTGCACCACTGAAATCTATTCCTGTTAGATTAAAAACACTGCCAGTTAATTGAAAGCCTAAAACTACTAATGAAATTAAAATTATTAAAGCTCCGATGAAAACTAATGGTTTAGGATTAGATTGTTTAGTTTTCTTCTGCTTAGTGGCCATTATAGAAATATAAGAATTAGAGTTTATATACTTTGTTTTAGTATTCCTTGTAACCTGCATACTCTTTTTTATTTCGCTGCATCAACTCTGGTCTTATATATTTGTAATAAGCTAAAAAGCTAATTATTAAAATTACCAGCAATAACAATAACCACAATGCCATTATATTATTATCTTCTTCAGTTATTTGACTATCTCCATCCGCATCAAGTATTTGATTAGTTATTTTCTTATTTGTCTTGTCGCCTTCAACAGTGCGTGGGAATAGTTCCCCAGTTCCACCGGTTCCTCCGCCAGAGCCAGTTGTGTCTTGTATTATATTATTTGTATCTCCGCCCGTGTCTGTAGTTTGATTGGTTTGTACGCCTACTGTTTCTTTGCAACTATCTTCTGCTGAATCTATCTTGCCATTGCAGTTATCATCAATACTATTGCCGCAAACTTCAGTTCTATTCGGCTTTACATCTGCATCATTATCATTGCAGTCAACATCGGAATAAAATGCATCTCTGTCATTATCGACATGCCATTTGCATCCCGCTTGTTCGCCGCAAGCCAAATCGTCAGTAATTGCGCTGCAAGCTGTTGCCGTTCCTGTACACTTTTGACCAAGCAATCCATTTGCATTCCAAGTGCAGCCATTTTGCGCGATGCATAATGCTTGTCCGCTTGGTTCTAATGCATAACTATCGCAGCCTCTTGCATTTCCGGCACAAATCGAAGGTGGAGCTTCAGCAGTAGTTGCAATTACAACATTAGAAATTGGTGACCAATGGTCGTCAACTAAATATCTTACTGCTAAATAATAAGTTGTATCTGGCGTCAATCTTGATGGTAAAACTACACTAGCACCTCCAGAAGGGCCGCCGCCAATTGCTTTATCAATTATAACTTCCTTTTCTGTTTGTTGATCAAGCGCCAAACAAGTAAATTGAGACTCACAATATTTTGCACCTATGTATGCTGAATCAAAATTATTAGATGTTATCGTTGTATCAGTTCGCCATCTAACTTCATAATCACTAATTTTAGCGCAATCTGGCGACTCATCTCTATTGCAAGGTAATTCAAATCCTAATGCAATTGCGCGTTGTCCAGGAGTTCCGAGAACTTGTAAATTAGTTACAGCTATCAACGGCGTAACAGTTACGGGGGGCGAAACAGGTGGTAAATTTATACCTCCGCTAAGTCCGCTTCCAGTTCCACCTAGTATACTTCCTCCACTAAAAGAGAAATCAGATACGCTAAGAAATGCTAAAAACGCGGCTACTGCTACTAAACCAATAATCAGTGCGAAAGGGAACTGCTTTTTCCCTTCAATTTTTTTAATAGCGGCCATTAATTTAACAATAAATCAAGACTATATATAACTTTTTAGTCTGCTCTATTAAATTTATTCCTAAATTTTCTGAAGGACATTTCCAAAATATCTGAATCCCAACCCGCTCCTACTAATATATCTTTAATTTGTTCTTCGGTATAACCGCGTCTTAAAGCAGTCGAAATGTAATTATCCAGTTTTGACACGAGCGGCATTTGCTGCGGCGTTATTTGTTCTGTTTGTTGTTGAGGTTGTTGTTCTTCCGATATATTCGAAATACGGGCGCGTTTGTATAAATATAACAATACTCCTGTAAGAATTACTGATATTATTATCAAAAGTATAGGCATTACATTTGCTTTTAGAGTTTGAACTATTTTATTTCCACTCGATTGTAAATCTAAACTCATTAGCTGTTGTGGTTGTTGCTCTGGCACTCCAAATTTTTCTGTTTCGGCATCTGGACCGCCTAAAGAATCAGCTGGCTCACCAACAAAATCTCCTCCAGATCCGGGTGCAGCTGATGGTTCTATATCTCCTCCTGTATCTTGACCGAAATCCTGGCCATTGCTAACTACAAAACCATTGTCTACTGTTCCGTCGCAGTCATTATCTAATCCATCTTGTATCTCCGCACCGTTATTTGTCATACTACATTCATATTCACAACCATTTGCAGTTAAACTATCTCTGTTATAGAAACCTGTCTGGCAGCTTTGGAAGCCGCATTGTCCTACTTCACACACGTGCAAAGCAACATTTGGATAATTGCAAACGTTTCCACAAACACCGCAATTATCTTTATCGCTTATGATGTTAAAATCTTCGTCTATTATTCCATCGCAATCGTTATCCTGATTATCACAAACTTCAGTTTGTGGTGAGCAAATTACATTGCCGATGCAATCTTGATCGTCTACATCTGTTTTGCCGTCGCAGTCATTGTCGAAAGTATCTCCGCATAATGTTTCTTTATTTGGCTCATATCTTAATTCAGCACTTCCATAATTACACGATGTTAGCTGTCCTACTGAACAGCTTCTCTGTGCTCCAGCACATACGCCTTGTTGTAATGGACAAAGTTCTGATATTTGTTCATCGACAGAATTATCGCAGTCATTATCTACACCATCACAAATCTCAGCTCCACTTGGTAAACAAGCGGCCGTAGTTGTTGCAGAAGGAGAATTGGAAAGTGGAGAATCTCCACGAGTTGAATGAGTATAAATAACCGTAAACCAATATGTATGACCTGGTTGCAAACCGGAAACAGTTCGTGTAAATGGCTGTCCTTCATCTGCTATTAGACAAAATACACCGGGCAAACAATAAGTTGCACCAATTATGAGATTATTAACATTAGTATTAGCTGTTATCGGACCGGCAGCTGAATATTTTATTTGGAAATCTGTAATAGCTTTGGACTCGCAACCACGGCTTCCTGTAGCTTCTGTGTCCATATTGCACGGAAGCGAAAATGTCAATGATACAGAATCTTTTGTCGCACCAATAACTTGTAAATCAGTTACAGATTTTAATGGATCAAAAGTTACTGGTTGTGAAATATCTCCGCCAAATCCAGGACTGCCAATTATTACTGCACCAGTTGAATTATTATGGAGATAGCTCGCTGCAATCCCTGCAGAAATAACTAAAACAAATAGTATGAGAATTATATTTATCTTTAATATTGGTTTCATCAATTATAGGTCAATCTAGCTGTATTTAATATTTTTCAAGCCAAATAAATCCAACTCCAGAAAAATAAAAATAAAAAAATAAAAGAAGAGCAAGTTTTACTTCAACTTGCTAAATACTTGTATAGCCATCGCGATAGCACCAATAAGTACTAGGATAAACGCAATGACTAGGAATATTACTGTAATCCAGTCAACTGCTGTTCCAATCGATGGTATAGCTGAGCTGACAGGTTCAAGTGTAGCTGCTAATATCAGAAACACTGCGCCAACGCCAACGTAGCCCAATTCTTTTTTCAACTGGTCAACATATCCACTGTACTTTAACAGTGCTAGTCCGACTAAGATGCCTACACCGGTTCCAATTACACCCTCTAAAAAGGCCATTTTAGTTTTTACCTCCTACGAACTAGGAATACTTAGACAAATTAACAGGCATATATAAATGTTGTGTGACAAAAATAATTACTGACGATTAGTAAAAATACAATTATAATAATAATTATAACAAAAATAATCTATCTGCGTTTGGATTTTGGTTTTGTTATGAATGCAACGACTGCCCAAAGTGCTCCAATCAATATGAATATAAGTGCGAGCAACTGCCAGATGAAACTCAGCCATACTGTTGCTGTTTCGCCAAGCATATCAGTAACTCCAAGACTTGTTGCGACATCGATAAAATAAAACATTACACCTGCCGCAATAAAGCCAGCAGGAACTATTATTTTATCCATCAAGCCGCTGTACCTTAAGAGTACAAGACCTGCCAAAATTCCAATTGCGATTCCCAATGTTCCGTCGAGGAATACCATAAAATAAATTATATTTTGTAATATATAAATTTATTCTCGTCTGTCTGTCCACTTTCTAAACACAGCGTGTCCAAAGTTAACGAGCAAATCAAATTTCAAATCTTTCAAATACCAGGGATAATCGCATCCGCCAAAATTTGAGCCCGTCCAAATATAAAACTCAGCTTCTAAGTTTTCTTTTTTAGTTAATGTTTGAAGCTCCTTAACTATTTGTAAGGCATTCATCTTTAATCCGTCTGGTAGCTGTAAACAGACTTTAGCTGTTCCATCTTTGCCAAGCTCCTTTATTTCTCCAACTACTCTGGGCAGTTCCAAATCATAATCGAGCTGCATATCTGTATCCATAATGCTTTAAAGCGCTAGATTTTCGTTTAAAAACTTATGGAAGAGGATAGAAAAATTGTTACTAAAGAACGTTTAGATAAAGAATTCGCGAGAATAAAAGAAGCGCTTGAAGAAACAGAAATGCGCGACGACTTAGACGAAAGTCAGCTAAGGGGCGCTGTTGAGTGTCTCGATACAGCCACAAGATATACAAAAGATGCGGAGTACTTCGCTGAGAAGGGTGACTTTGCAACTGCATTCGGCGCATTAAATTATGCTTTCGGCTTTATTGACGCTGGATTAAGACTGCAAGTCTTTGTAAAAAAGCAATGATTATTGGCGATATATATTTATCAAAATCCAACACCAATATTAAACAAATAAAGAAACAATTTCCTTACATCAAAACTATTTGCAAACTTTCCGGCATTTCTGGCGAGTTTAGAAAACCGAAAATAAAAAGACTATTTGGGGATTCTACAATTACGACTCATAGAGAACACGGAATTTCTTACAACTTGGATGTTTCAAAAGTAATGTTTTCCCAGGGAAATCATTTTGAGAAAAGAAGACTAATGAATTTAGTAAAACCGAATGAAACAGTAGTAGATATGTTTGCTGGCATTGGTTATTTCACACTTCCAATTGCAAAAAAAGTAAAGCAAATTTATGCTATAGAGAAAAATACAGAATCTTATAACTTCTTAGAACAAAATATAAGACAAAATTACTTATCAAATGTAACTGCGATAAAAGGCGACTGCAGACAACAAAAACTTGGAAAGATTGCGGACAGAATAATTATGGGTTATTTTCCAGGCACAAAGAAATTCCTGCCTGCCGCGCTAAAACTTGCGAAGGAGAATTGCATCATTCATTACCACGAACTTGGCAAAAACGAAAAAGAAATCATAAAACAGCTGCCAAAAAATGTTGAAATACTAAAGATAAGAAAAGTAAAAAGTTATTCTCCTAATAAAAATCATTATGTTATTGATTTCAAGCTATAAGCTGTTTCTTATCACTATATTTAAACGCGTCAAGAAAATCTTTTCCTGCTGTTTTGTTTTTAGATACAAGCCAAGTATAAACGCGTTCGTTATAACAGCCTTGACAAACAGATGTATTAGATTCGAGTCTGCAATAAGTGCAGCTTAGTTTATTATAACGTCTTACAGTATCTAAAAACGCTCTAATTTCGTTTCTAAATTCTTTTATTGTCGCAACCCGTTTTTTATCTATCCAATTTTCAACTTTATCGGTTTGGCACAGTGCACATATTGGCGACTGCATTACTTCGTCGCATAATACACAAACGTTTTTGTTGACGTGATTTACCACTCTGGATATAAGGATGAAAGTTTTGTTTTAAAATAATTGTGGTCATAAAAGCCTTAGAAGTTCATAAGGCTCAAGTTTGTCAACTGGGGCTGGCTCTTGCGGCTGTGGTCTATTTTCTTCTTCCGGAGCTTCTGGCTGAGGCTGCGACGATGGTTTAACATTCTGCTCTTCCGGTAGTTTTGGCATTGCAGGAGCGGAAACAACTTTTTTGGTGCTCTGGAGCAGAAATAATCTATTTTTTTCCATCCCCCATTCAATGTCTTGCTGATGATATAAATGCTCATTAACGCTAAGCAAGAGCTCTGATAATACTTTTAGCTCTCTATCTGTTAATAACTCTCCTTCTTTATTTTCTTTCGGAATATTTTTCTTTACGATTTTATTACCAAACAAATCTTTTGCGAGCATCCAAGGCTGTTCGTTCTTATAATTTCCAACAACTTGTCCAGTATCTTTTTCCAATAAAACTTTTGATGCTCTAAAATTTCTAACAGCAAAGCTCATACCCATCCCCCAAATCGCTTCGAGAGCTATAGTAGAATCATCTTTCAAATACGCCGTGCCTGATTTCTCTGCATTGACTTGCCTTTGCACAATTAAAGCTATATCTATATCTTCATACGAAATATTATTATCATTTCTATATTTTATCGCCTCGGGCGAAAATAGTGATGCCCAAAATTCTAAAACTCCTCTTGTAACTTTTTGCGAACTTGTTAGATTCAAAACCGCATAAGAAAAAGCAGAGTTAATTGCCGAACTTCTCATTGCGACTATTGCTGAATCTCTCCCAGAACTTATGAAAGCTGATATTGGAGCATTTCTAAGCTCTTCAGCAACATCGATATATGAATAAAACTCATCTACTTCATTTAATAAATCGGCTGACAGCGAACTGAAAAGAAAAAAGTTTTGTATTTCCTGAGAAACTTTTACTAAATTTTCATCTGTTATGGTTTTGAGTTTTGCTAATATTTTACTATCCAAATCTCTGGCTTTAATAAAATCTTTGTAAGCTTCCGATGTAATTACAAAACCATTTGGAACGGGGAATTTGGCTTTGTGCAAATCAGCTAATATTGCGGCCTTCTTTCCGACGAGAGATTCGTCAGCGTAAGTAACTTCCTTAAACCACTTGCAGTACTTTGTCATTAAAAAAAGAACTCTGTAAAAGTATTAATATATTTGGCTTATAGTGTAATCTCTTTTTTAGTTTTGTTATCAAGAAGTCTTATAGCACATCTCATTGGCATTTTTGTGCTTGCTTTTCTTGCTGCTTCCCTTGCGGTTGGTATGAAATCTTTTTCTACGTAAAAGGAGAATAAAATTGTTCCGGGTTTTACCTGAACGGCGTGACCTGATGGCGATCCGAAACTGAGAGCCATACCTTGGGAAAATCGGTCTGCTCCGGCTGCAGTTGCTACTGCTTTTTCTCTAAGAATTTGATGAGGAACTGATCTTATTTTTAAAGCCCAACCTGTTTTTCCTTTCTTTTCAAGTGCCCTTACTGCCGATTGTCTTGCAGCTTCTAAAGCATTATCTCTTATTTGTATTTCTCTTGCAGATAACAACTGCACTTCGTAAGGTAAATTTTGTAAATTTGTTCTATCACCCATATCAAACTGTACAACTTTGACGTTTGGAGCGCCCTTTACATATGCTTTTGCTCTCTTTCTGCTTGTTCTTGTATACGCGCGTTTTACCATTCGGTAAGCGCTTGCAGCTTTAAGTCGTGCCATAGTATGAAAGAATGTCTTTAGTCGATTTTTAAGGTTTGCTGCTATAGTTGAATAGTTAGATATAAATACCAAAAATGTCTAGTTTTAGATAATGGTTTACAAACCTAAGCACTTACAATTAATGTTATTTGGAGCTGCACTTACACCCATAGCTGCAATTCAACTTATTTCTATAAGCAACTCTACGTTAGTATTGATGCTAACAGCATTTCTTGTTTTGATAGCTGGAGTAGCTATTCCTATGGGTATTTTCGAGCATATGCGCTATAATCGCATAAACAAATAGGTTTAATAGATTTGATTTTCTCGTTTTGCTATGATTAGAGCTAGAGAGTTAGTTGGCAAAAGTTATGGAGAAGCTAATGCTCTGACTGGTTTGGAATTCGATTTAAGAGATCACAATACTGACCATCATAAAATCCAAGACCTAGCTCAAGCTGAAACTTACATTGGAATTGCAGAAGCTTTTCTGCCAAAATATAATCCAGCTGCATCTGAATCGCACACTCAAAGATTTTCCAGATTTAGAAATCTCTCTGATTATGTATCTTCCCGATTTAATAATTTCAAACATACGAAAACATCTGCAGCGTTGGCAGCAGCGGGTATGATTTCTGCAGCAACATTTGGAGCGTTAACTAAAGATCTTGGTGTTGAGCTTCCAGATATTGTTATGGATGCGAGTGCTCAAAGCCCTGACGATACAAATGATGGCACATATAAAATAACTCCTTTAACAACAAATATTAATGGCAAAGCAAATTATCCACATATATCTGGAGACAAAGCTGCTTGGATTTACGAAGAGCAAGGAAGTATACAAACATCAAATAAGGCGCAAATATTAAATCTAACTACTAATCAACTAATTACTGAATTTTCTGTTTCTGTGGATGGAGATACTATCGATATATATAATGATAATTTAGTTTTAGCTACAGGATTTACAGATAAAGATATATGGCTCACAAATACCTCTACTAGCAATTGGGAAAGTAAAAAGATAGCTGATGATGATTTACTTGCAGGCAATCCTTCAACAGATGGGGAATATATAGTATGGTCATCTGGAGACGATGAAAGCGATTATATATCTATAAGAAGTATAGATGGAAGTTTTAGCTCAGACATTGATATAGGTGCGGGAGAAGAACTAAATCCTAAAGTAAATAACGATATGTTAGTATGGGTGCATAAAGACTTTCCATCTTATAAAAATAGTATAAATATACAAGACCTAAATAATTATTCCAGCTACTATAAAGAGATATCTAGTGATTGTGATGAAGGTACAAACCCGCAAATTTATGGTAATAAGGTAATCTACAAGTGCGATTCAACGCACAGCATCAGAGTATATGACATATATCAAGGAAAAACAGTAGATAACTTAGATTTGGATTCTAATAAACATTCTTTTTATGAAAATAATATTGTCTGGACAAATTCATTAAAAGATAGTATAAACATACTTAACATAGAAACTGAAGCGGAAATTCGAATACCTGGTACTTGTGAAAATTTAGATATTTGGGAAAATAAAGTGGTCTGGTCTGATGGTAAAGATATATACTTAGCAGAATTCTCTTTTGATGATAAATCGATAGAAAATCCAGAGCTAATAAAATTAGCAGAGAAGTACGCTCCTACTTATTTATTTAGTACCGAAGAAAAATATTTTCCTACTGATCCATATGCTGATGATTATGATGTAACAAATAATGCTGACAAATGGTTATTTGAAGAATTTCCAAAAGATCAAGTTGTTTATTATGCCATAACTGATTACTCTAGTGAAAAAAGTACAGAGCATCCCGAAGGTTTCAAAGTTCTACAATATTGGAATTATTACGTCTACAATAACTGGGGTTCTGATGATCATATGTACGATTGGGAAGTAATTCACAAATGGATCGACAATAAGAACAATGAAGTCTACAAAACATCAGCTAGTATGCATTTATGGGACAATATATACGATGAGAATATTAATCGATTCTTTGTAGAGGAAGGTGGACATGGGCTATCTAAAGACGTATTTATGATAGATGGCATAAAAATACAGTTTAATGGTGTTGATAAAATTTTAGACGTTAATACTTATGACTTAAGACCTTTAGATAAATTAGATATGTATGATGAAAAAGATTTTCCTGGAGAATTGGGAAAATTCCCAACTAAACAAAAACGTTATCTAGACCCTAATAATATAATTGGAAAGTTTGAATTGCCAAAATTAACCGAAATAGATATTAAAAATAGTCCGGATTTACGCGCTAAAAATTCTAAAGGAGATGTTACGGGAATAACGATCATACCGGGAGTAGCTTATAGGCAATTAGTAGAAGATATTCCTAACTCAATTTATATATTTCAAGATGAAAGAATAATAATCTTAGATGATACAAATATAACTGTTGAAATTTATGGTACTGAAAAAGAGCAGTTCACTCTCGAAATGAAAATACTTGAAGATAATTCCGAACGATTTGGTGTTATAAATGGCACAATAAACAAAGGCGATACTAAGATTTATGATTTTTCTGATTTGACACAAAGTTACACAAATACTAATACAACAAACGATACTAAGCCTAATTCAACAAATGATATCAAACCCAAAAATAATCTGCTAAATACTCAATGGCAGACTCCCGTAATTGCTGCCATTGGTGGAGGTATAGCTGCTGCTATTGGACTAACAGCATACAGAAAGAAACAGCAGAGTAAACTAACAAAATCTCAACAAATAACGCCCACTAAAAATATAATCATACCACAAATAAAACCTAATGAAAATATTTCACTTGCAAATTCTGACGATTCTGAATCCGACAAATCTAAACTTAAATCAAATTCTATAAAAGATTTAGAAGATAAATAGAACGTTTTATCTATTCTTTTTGCACACGAAAGTATCACCTATACAAACATAATTTGCCTCTTTAATAGTAATTCCTTTAGCATCAACTTCACTTGACCCAGCGGTAATAATGGAAGTTCCATTAACTTTAAGAAAGTGTTGCTCGTTTTACTATTATGGTAAAAGCTGAAGACTTAGTTGGCAAAAGTTACGGGGAAGCTAATGCTCTGACTGGTTTAGAATTCAATTTAAGAGATCACAATACTGACCATCATTTAATCCAAGACCTAGCTCAAGCTGAAACCTATCTTGGAATTGCAGAAGCTTTGCAACCCGAAAATAATTCTCCAACACTAACACAAAAATTCTCCAGATTAAGAAATCTCTCTGATTATGTATCTTCCCGATTTAATAATTTCAAACATACGAAAACTGCTGCAGCGTTGACAGCAGCTGGTATGATTTCTGCAGCTACATTTGGAGCTTTAACTAAAGATCTTGGTGTTGAGCTTCCAGATATTGTTATGGAAAATGCAGAGGCTCAGTATGATGAGGCTGAGTTCGTTACTTATCGTATTACTTCGGATGCACAAAAACAATGTTTACCAACAATTTCTGGAGACCACCTAGCTTGGGCCTCTGAGGATGGATCTATAACAGTACTAAATATTTATACTGGAAACAAGCAAACCATTCCAGCGAATATCGAACTCAATGATGGAGATTTTGACTTATCAGAGAAATATTTAGTTTACTCAAACTGGAATGAAACAATTGACAGGTCATTAATAATATATTATAATTTAACAAAAACGCCCTGGGAAAAAAATACAATAGAGGTAGGTGGTTTAGTGCGGGAAATAGCAATAAATGAAGAAAATTTAGCGATAAATTCCTACACGGGGGATAATAATTTTTATATAATAAATTTAAAGACAGAAGACGAACGGGACATAGCAGATCCATATCCTTATGATAATTATAGATACATGCCCGATATCTGGTCTGACAAAGTAGTTTATGAAATTGAGGGTTATTTTGCACCGACAAATTCAATATATTATTACGATTTAGATACAAATGAAGAGATAGTGGTTTTCTCGGAATCACAACATAGTGCTTATGAACCAGCTATTTGGCAAAATAAAATAGTATATTATTTAGATATCGCAGACCACGAGAGTGAAGAAGGCATCTATGTTTATGATACAACTTATGAACGAACAACACAAATAATTGGAGATACAGCAAGTATAAGTGCATTTCCAAAAATACACGATTATAATGTAGTTTACTCAATTCAAGAAAAGGTAAGCTTCTATAATCTAAATTCCACATATGATTATTTTCTTACTGAAGTAATCTCTGATTATACGGGAGCAGGTATAACTTCTCCGAGCCCTAAAGCAGATATATGGGGTAGTAATATAATTTATGTATCGGGTGGCGATGTATATCTTACGAATATACAGGGATTAGATCTGTCTAATATAGGTAAAAAAGTTCCAAATGATAGATCTAAAGATGACCCTCAAACAAATAATTCAGACGTTAAACCATCAGAACTAACTATTGAAGACTTAATTAAATGGTATGCGCCAAATTATTTATTCAGCCAAGATGAAAAATACTACCCAACAAATCCTTATGCAGATGATTCCGACGTAACTAATAATGCACTAAACTGGCAAAAAGGCGACTTTCCAAATAATGAAACTATTTATTACGCAGTTACAGATTATTCTAATAAAATAAGCACAGAACATCCCAAAGGTTTCAAAGTAATACAATACTGGTCTTATTACGTATACAATGACTGGGGCGCAGATGAGCACGAGTACGATTGGGAAGTAATTCACAAATGGGTGGATAATAAAAGCGGCGCAGTATTCCACACTTCTGCAAGTATGCATTTTTGGGATAACAACTACCAAGAGAATATAGATACTTTTTGGGTTGAGGGAGGTGGACACGGAACATCTAAAGATCTTTTTATGCTCGATCATATAGAAATGCCAATTAATTATGGAAGTAAATCTTTATTCGGAAATAGTTACGAATTACATCCATTAGAAGATTTACTAAAATATAACGCTAGTGATTTTTGGGGAGAACGAGGTAAGTTCCCAACAGATCAAGAGAGATTTAAAGATCCTGATAATGCAATAAGATTAAATCCAACTCGGGGCGTTTTAACTCAAGTTACAATAAAAAATAGTCCTGAATTATACGTAGTAGATTCAGCCGGCAGAACTACTGGATTAAAAAATGGTAAAATAGTTGAATCTATACCAAATTCAAAATATTTTCCTAGAGAGGAAAAAATCATAATACTAGGTAATGAACATCCCGCTATTATTAATCTAAAAGGTACGGCCGATGAAAATTATACTCTTGCAGTAAAGACGGTTACTGGCGATAAAGAAGATGTAAGATTTGAAAATAATAGTATTAAAAAAGGCGAGACTACGAAACTTAGATTTTCAGATTTGCAAAAAGATGAGTCTAAAAATAACTTGCAAAATAATCAAACAAACTATCCATTAGTTGCTGCAATTGGCGGAGCTGTTGCTAGCGCCATTGGTCTAACTGCATACAGAAAGAAACAGCAGAGTAAACTAACAAAATCTCAACAAATAACGCCCACTAAGAATGTAATCATACCACAAATAAAACCTAATGAAAATATTTCACTTGCAAATTCTGACGAGTCTGAATCCGACAAATCTAAACTTAAATCAAAGTCTATAAAAGATTTAGAAGATAAATAGAACGTTTTTATCTATTCTTTTTGCACACGAAAGTATCACCTATACAAACATAATTTGTCTCTTTAATAGTAATTCCTTCGGTATTAACTTCGCCGGAGGCGGCAACAATAAATTGCATACCAAAGCCCTCGCCTTTGGAAATATCTTTTTCTTTAGGTATGTTAATAAGTCCGAATCCAAAAAGGCTTTCTAACTTTTCAAATCCAAATGTTATATCCGCTGATCTAATTTTATGCGTGAATTCATTTTCGTTTATTACTGCTTTAACATCATTCTCGCTGATATCTAATTTTCCAAGATTTCTAACAGTAATTTTATTGAAGCAGATTTGCCAATCCATACCTCCAACACCTAAGACGGAACTACTTCCTCCGCCTCTATAAAGACATCTATCTGCTAAAACTGCGAGCTGGTAAGCGCCGCATTTTACTGGATCCGCATCATAACTCTTAGGACATTTAGAATATTTATCTGCATTTATAGTTCCGATTTCTATTTCTCGGCATAAACTAGTTCCAGCAATGGGTTTTGTTGTGGTCGGCAATGCAGTTCTTAGCGCCATATTAAAATGGCAAAGCCCATCGCTTAAGCCGCCTCCTGCTGAAGATACTGGAAAAACTATTGTTACTAATATAACTCCACCTATTATTATAGCTAATAAAATTGAAACCAAAACGCTTTGTTCTATTTTACCTCGTTTCATATTTGAGCTCCCAGCGCGCTAAAGTACTGCGCATAAACATTGCAAGTAATTTCTTCTCTAAAATATGCTTGTGCATCATATTTGTATTTGTGCATCTCAGAGCTTATTAAAATATCTTTGCCGAAGCCTTCGATTATTATTCCCGTTGCAGATTTATTAATAGCCAACTCATATTCTGGAGCAATGACATCTACGAGTGCGCGAGGAGTTTCATACTCTTTCATTAAGTTATCAAATTGCAATATGATAGCTTGAGAAATATTGCCAACATTAGTAAAACATTGTTCACCCGTTCCAGCTCCGCTGGCAATTGCTGCTTGAACTGCTACTATTACTGCTGAATCTCTTGCGTATTCTCTAATAGCTTCTGCTTCTTTGTAAGTTTCTAGTAAAGCTGACTGTCTTTCTCCTACAGTTAAAATTATTTCTTGAGCTTCGGAATTTTTCAGGAAAATAGCTGCGAAGCCCATAAGAATTACAAAAACTATTGCTAAATAAACCAGCCACGTTCCGCGTTTATTCATCAGTACTCAACCCCCAATGTGACTAATAATTTTCCATCCTTTAGGCTTGGAACATACTGCTTACAAGTATCTTTTCCTTCTGCAGTTTGCAATTCACCCATATTGATTAGCGAAGTACTATCTTTGGAGATATGCAAAAACCATTCTTCCCTAGTGGAATCACCGCGTTTATAATCCTCAAAAAACGCTTTCGTTTCAGTTGTAAGAATTTGTTTATTAATTGAATTTGATTCTATAAAACTAATTAGCTGTGAAAATCTTATGCCGCTCGAAGTTGCTCCGCGCAAGTAATTCAATAAATTCTGATCGCAAACTTTCGAACCGGTATCTTCATCCAAAACTAAATTTAAGTTTACTCCGTTGTTTACAAAAGAACTTGCAACTAAAACAAAAAGAAAAATTACACTTAAGATAATAAATGCAACTAAAAATGCTACCATATCTTCTATTACGCCGCGTTTATTATTCATCTTGCGAACCTCTGTGAAGCGAGATTAGCAAAATTTACCTTATCTGTTATTGAATTTTGGTTCATCTGTAAAATGCTACCTCAACTAATAATCTACCGTCTGTAAAACTTTGGTCTTGCTGTCTGATTTTTACAAAATAATAATCACTGATTAAATCATCTGGCGTCCTAGTGTAAGAAAATCTCCCCACTCTCTTAGTGCCAAAACCTTCTTGACTTTCAATCAACAACGCGCCGTCATTTCTAATTAATTCATAATTTACTTCTATTTTACTGGCTCTAAGGCAACCAGACATAATTCCGCGTATTAAATTTGGATCGAAAATTCCGACATTATTTCCCTTGGTTAAATCTATTGTTCCTGCGTGCACTAAATATTTTTGCACTCCATCTTTATCTATATACTTTTCTTCCCACGCTAAACAATTAGGCGAATTAAATATGCGTTCTGCTATAATTTGCGCTTCCAATTCTTCTGATAATAAATCTGGATAATCTGCCTGAGGTTTAGCTACCTCGAACAGCATAAATAAACCGACACCCAGTAATATAACTGCAAAAATTGTTGAAATTAACGCTTGTGGCCACTCCATTAATTCACTCCTCGAAATGTGCTTTTTCTAGTTGTTTCATCGTATTCTTTTACCAATGTTACTTTTTGATGTATAGCTATATCTTTGAAATTAATGTTCTCCTCTGACATATATATCAAATTAAAACACGCTGAATCTCTAGTAAGTGATATGGCTACTTCAGAAGGGGCGACTGCACAAGTTTGCTTTCGAGTAATACTTCCTGTACCACCAATAAACTTTTCTTTATGTATTATATCTTGCTGGGCCGTTTCCGGAGCCGCAAGTAAAGTTTCGACTGTTAATTTTTGATCAAATGCTACATATTCAGGCAATGTTTTAAACAACGGCAAAAAAACTTGCACGCCAAATACGATAAATATTACTGCTATTACTATCATACCAATAACTAAAATTGGCCTTATTACGCCGCTCTTATTCATTTTCAAGCACCGCTATACCGCTATTTATTTGGTAATCAAAATCAGGATCTGCGCACCATTTTTGTGCGCTAGATTCTCCGACTATATGATTGCTTGCGCTTTTTGCCAATGCAATATCATAAGCGCAAACGTGATCGCCTAATGCGAAATACAAAAGTCCATTATCTATTGCTGGCGTAGATTTAGCATCAGTAGCATCCCATTTATCAGAAGCTGAAACAAAGAAGCCAGATGCTAATTCATTTTTCTCGCTACACCGTATAGCATCATTATCACCAGAACCAAAACAAATTACTTCATCGTTAGCTGCAAAATCTGTATTTATGCTACTCGATACTATCCCAAAATCAACTAACTCTAGAAGTTCATCTTGCGAGATGTTCCATTTATACAATTTATTTCCTAATGCAAAATAAATTAAATCTCCTTCTAAATGCGGTTTTGATCCTGCAAAACCTTGCGCCTTAGTAAGCGAATTAAATATCGGATCCCCAGCCGTAGCATTAAAGCAAGCCACTAAATTATTATTACCGGCTCCGAAGCACATTAAATCATTTTTAAGTTCTATATTAGATGTATCGAAACTAAATCCAATACAACGTCCCCAAACGCTCGCAGTTTCATCCAACGGACCTGAACTAAATTTATCATACTTGCAAACTTTATGTCCTAAACCGACATAAATATAGTCTTCAGTTACTATTGGTTTGACTAAAGTAGTGCATGCATGACTTAAGCATTTTTCCTTAGCCTTAATTGTTAATATCTGCGATCCATCTCTTTGATTTAAACAAGTGTATTCATTTCTATCAGTTCCAAAGCAAACTAAACCAAAGTTCGCTTCTATATCTGTAGTTATCGAACCGCTTGCTTCATAGCAATTATTCCAAATTGCGCCTGTTGGATTATAAGCGCATACATGATTTCCAATCGCGAAATAAAGTCCTTCTTTTGTTAATTTTGGTGTAGAATCAGCTCCACCTTTTTTCCACTTTTTTGCTTTTTCAAATGTGAAAAGTGGCTCTCCTGTTAATTTTTCCAAGCAATGAATAGAATTATCTTTTCCACCGCCAAAACAAATGACATTATTCGTATCTGTAACCGAACCGCTAACTTTTGGAAATTCATCTAAAAAGCCTCCAATTAAATTTGCTGCAAATGTGAAAAATACTACTGCAATTATAATTCCTATAATAGCATAAACAAGTATACTAGCTCCTCGCTTGCTGTTAAGTGCGGCCATCTCAATTACTTCTCCAATGATGACCAGTCAAAACTCTTGTGGTTTTAGACGCTGCCATAGAATACTTTAGCGAAGCTCGTTTTTATTGTTTACTAAGAGCTTAGCTGGCTGGAATACTTCCAAATAACGAATTTTTGGCGGCTTCTCCTGCTTGTCCGAAAACATTTGAATAAAATAGCAAAGCAAATACTATGAAAACTATTGCTAATATTAAAAGTGCTATGAATTCCCATTGTATTCCCCTTTTATTCATATTTATTCTCCTGGGCCTGAGCTTGCTCCTGACTGAGCTGCTTCTCCTGCACCTTATTGTCCTGGCTGAGTTCCTTCAGTTTCTCCTGAGTCAGCCTCTGGAGTTTCTCTAAGTTGATAAACTCTTACTAAGACTTCTCCATCATTATCAGAACATTTCTTATCTAAATACCATCCGCAAACAAATGCCACGCCTTCGCCTTCAAAGTAATACATCGTATCAGGTGGTAGCCAGGTTGACTGATATGTATTTTCTTTTTTATCTATATCTGTAGTAGGTAATGCGGGGGTTGTAAGTATGCTATAACCTGTCTTTGTTCTTACATCCAACATTACTATTTTATCAGTAGTAGCCCGTGCTCTCTTTTTATCATATATTATTGCTCCATTATTATATTCTATTTGATACTTTGCACCTTCTTTTGTACTTACACACGCTTTACTCACGGCTGCTCCAGGCATAGAAATGGTTTCATAATTTTTGGCGCAATTTGTTACACCATTAACAATTAACTCTTGGAAATCTACCACATTATTTGTACAAATATTATTGGCGCAAGCAAGATTGCTTGATGAACAATCACCACTATCGATACAAGATTCACCTTCTAACGAAGAACCTTGTTCTGCTTGCACTTGGCCAGGAGCACTAATTACCCCAAATAAATCTGTTATTTTATTTCCGCCGGTGGTCGCTGAACCGCTTAACATAATTATTGCAAGAACTAAAACTACTACCGCAATAATTCCGAATACAATTATAGTCCAAACAGGAGTATCTCCGCGATTATTCATTATTATCTTTGAGTAATAAATGGTGGACAACTTGTTTCGTCAACTTCGCCTTCTTCGACTGTAGTGGAACAAGTCATACCTAAATCTTTACATGAATCAGCTGTGCCATCTCCATTTTTATCTAATAATTCCTCCTTACAAAATCTTGATGCTTCCCATTCGGCTGTTGTATCAACACCTTGGGCCTGCAGACACCACTGGCTGCATTTAGTCTGGGCTGCAACTATGTCTGCTTCTGTTGCTTGTGCAATAGTTTTTGTCTGTCCAAATAAATTCTCAAATGCGCCTGTTGCAAATAATACTATGAATACTAAAACTAAAAGTGCTAAAATTGCTAAAATAATTGTATTTAGCGGAAGACCTTGACCTCGTCTCATTAGCAAGTAGCCTCAGATGCGGGGTCTCCTCCGATTGTTGTTGAACAGCTTACATCTATATCGCTGTTGTAACAAGTCAAGTCAACTTCCATCTGTCCGACTTTATTGTAAGTACCGCCAGTGCAAATTTCATCTTCTAATGGGTTTCCAGGAGAGCCTGATGAAATATCGCAGCCTCCAAGATCTCCGTCTTTATCCAAATCTATATCGAATGTGTCTTTACAATATGAGCTTGAGCTCCAGGCAGACGTAGTAGTTGCTAATTTAGCCTGTGAACAAAGTGAATTACACGAATTGCGCGCTGTAGCTAAATCATCACCTATTGCAGAAGTTCCGCCTTTGAAAATCTTTTGGAAGAAGACACTTCCTCCGCCTATTGTAAATGCGATTATTAAAACTAAAACTATTGCAGCAATTGCCGCAAGAACGATTAATTCAAGCGGTAATCCTTGTCCCTTTTTGGCCATTATTCAGAGTTAGAATAGTTGCTATAAATACTTTTCCGATGTACATACTCGAAAGGTGATTATGTCATTATGGTTTAATATTTGGATTATCAAATAATCCTAATGATAAATCAAACGCATTTGGAAATAAGGAACCCAAAAGCAAAAATGCTAATATAAATCCAATTACTCCTATGATAATTATCGACAGCCAAAATAACCAAGCTTCCATCTTAGGGTTATGAGCCTCCTAACTTATCGAATAAATGCAGAGCTAAATAATTACTGATGCCTGTTTTATATGAACCTAGTATGAATATCAAAATAACTAAGAAAATTGCGATTGCTAATATCAATGCTATAAGCCAGTCAGGCAGAGTTCCTTTTTTATTCAAATTTCTTCCCTCCCATTTCAATTGCCGGCTTGATAAAGTCCAAGCCGCCCGCATAAAATAAATATATTACTGCTATAACTATGATTAAGAATATTATAAAGATTACTAAATATGGTAAAAGTTCCGGCAGTTCTCCCTTTTTTCCAAACATCATTTATCCCCCCAAAATATTAGTAATAAAAAATATTACAAGCGCTATCATTGTGATAACTGCAACTATTTGTATTACATATTTGACAAGTTCCCCCGTTTCAAATTCTGCCATTAGCTGACTATCATTGTTATTGGTGATGCAAGCTGATTGAATAAAAATATTGTTACGCTTGCAACTATAACATAGATTATTGTTCCGAGTATTAAATTTATTCCCTTTTCCAAATTCTCTTCGATTGTATCTTTACCATATGTTATTCCCGATAGTAATACTGAAAGTATAAAGCCTATTTGCAAAACATATATTCCAACAATTAATTGAAACGCAAAAGGAGACATCATATCTTGTATTTGAAATATATCCACCAAACCAGTGCCTATCGCTGCATCGCCTGCTGTTCCCGCTTCCAAGCCGCCGAGCTGCTGTCCGAGACTTCTTAAAATACTAATTGTCAAAACTGCCAAACCGACAACAATTCCTGATATAACCGGAACGAAAATTTTAACTTGCATTTGCATAGAAGACGTTGTTTCGGCAAGCAAATCCTGCATTCTTTCCGAAACTCTATGAACCGCCCGCAAATACTGCGAAATTGTAATTAAGCTATTTCCAGCTATTTCTGGACTTCTTTTCGAACCTTCAACAACAACTTGCATTGTACTTGTAATAATAGTCGAAGGATAATCATTAATCGCGCCATACCGCGGATTGAAAATTGCATCCCGCAAATTTGTCCCCAAATTCCTAATGTTATTTACAACTTTTTTATAAAAATTAGCGACTTCTGATTTTTCTGATTCTGCAATTTTTTCGAAAGCTATTTCGACAGGGATATGTTCTTCCAGTCTCTCTCCAAGCTGGAAAGCTGAATCCATAAATGTAGTTTCGATTTCTGAAATTCTTTTCTTTGCTTTTGCCATTTGGGAAACAGAAAGATAATAATAAATTCCGAATCCAAGACCGATAGCACCAATCAAATCTATGCCAGCATAAACTGCTATTTGGGAGAAAAGCTCATCTGATAGATTTGCTGAAAATACAGCTAGTGTATAAAAATAATACAGAGCCGGACTCGCAATAGCTAAAAAAGTAATAAGTCCGAAAGCTTCTGCCGGAATTGGAATTTTTTTATCGAATATTACAACGCTTGGTTCGCCATACCTTTGCCGTAAATATTGATATACATCTGTTGTTTTGGCTCCTGCAGGTCTCGTTGCAAGAACTTCTGTTCCTATGAAATAAACAATAATTGGCAAAAGAACATTGTATAGCAGCAATATATAATACCATTTTATTGATGCGCCCATAAATGCGGCGGCCATAGGGAGTATAACTAAACCCATAACTGGCAAGACCACACCAAGCATATGCAAACTTTCCAATGGGCTTTTCAGCATATGCGCATAATTAAGAAGTCTATCTTGTGTTCCTTCCAAAATTACTTGCAGAGCTTGATCTAAAATTTCTTTTTTCCTGCGCGGACTGCCTTCGTATAATGAACTTTCGATTAATCTTAATGAATCAACAAACTGCGGATCCCAATCTTTCCACGTTAAAGCATAATCATTCATAGCTTCTGTAATAGAAGTATATGTTTTTGTTTCGACATCCCAAAGAAGTTTCATAAAATCGATTGACAGAGGCGGAGAAATATGTTTGGCAACAAATGCAACTGCCCGTTCCAAATTAGGAGTATACTGCATATAAATTGTCAAATATAAAACTGCTAATACTAATTCGTCAGACGCTTGTGAGCGCCACACTACGAGTATTCGCTTAGGTAGTTTCGGCAAATAGAATAGTAATGCTACTGACGTTATTAAGCCAACTAACAAAATCAAATAATTTACAAATAATATAGATGCTATAATTGTAAGAACGGCTACAATAATAGTTGTCAAATATGCAAATGAAAAAACGCTGTTTGGATTTATTTCTAAGTGAGCTAATTTAAGATGCTTAGAAACTTCCAGCAAATCTTTTTGTGCCGGAGTAACTGGCAGAATTTTATCTGCTACTCTGCATGCTGTCTCATAAAACGTATGTGACTGCGGCAACTGATCCCGCCTGAAATCAAGATATTCTTTAGAATATGAGCGGCTAAAATCAGCTTCTCCAGATAATTCGCCTGCTATTTTCCGTTTATATTTATCTATTATATCCTGCTCAGCCGCCATTTTTAATCTTCGATATCCTCTTTGAACTGCTGTTTGAACCAATGCTCCCACTCAGCATAAACTCTTTTTGCATCTGTAGTGCCAACATCTTTTGCAACAATATCTGAAATTCTATGGAATGCTTCATTCGATTTTATTACGAAAGGCGCTTCCAGTATTTCGGAATTCTTTGTTTCATTTGCATAATCGACTATTTTTTGTTTTATTTTTGCTCTTACTTCAATATTTTCCCAAATACCATCCCAATTTCCCGACCATTCCTTAACTCTGCTTCCGATTGCTTTTATTACTTCTGACTCGCCTTCTTTCAAAGCCGCTGTAGGCTCAAGCATATCTGTTTTTGCGTTATAAGTCAGCAAATCTTTGAATCCTTTTTCTGCTAATGGATCATTTGTCCACGTTTTTCCAACCTCGGTTATTTGTACAACTCTCTTGACGTGTTCAAGTCCCGAAGGAGTTGTAATTGGATTCGTAACTAAAATTACATCTGTTGCTTTGAAAGACGTTTTAGGAACACCCAAATCATTAACAACTCTATCGTAAACACCATAAGGGGAATCGCCGTGTATAGTTCCTGCTACAACTTTTGCTAAAGCTCCGACTCTCATAGCTTCGTAAAGCGCTTTTGCTTCAGTAGATCTTACTTCGCCGATAATTAATGCTGAATCGCCAAGGCGTAAAGCTGTTCTAATTGCATCCTCAGCGGGCACTTCTGATTTTCCGCCGGCAATTGCAGAACGTACTTTCATTGATTGGACATCATATCCTAATTTTCTTAGACCCGCAACATTTAATTCCAAAGTATCTTCAATTGTTACAACTCTACTCGAGCGCGCGATTTCCAACAAAAGTGCATCGAGCATACTTGTTTTTCCAGAGCTTCTTGAGCCGGCAATCAAAACAGTTCTAGCGCCGTCCATTAAAAACGATATTAATCCGGCTGCGAGGCTTGTAATCATTCCATTTTGAATAAATAAAGGTAGAGTCCAAGTTCTATCTCTGTGTCTTCTAAATGCAAATGAATAGCCTTTGGGAGAAAGAGGCGGCTGCATTGCTGAAACTCTTGCGCGTCCGTGCGGAACATATAACTCTGTATCAAGAACTGGATTTGCCTGATCTAATGGTCTGCCAGACATCAGTCTTAATTTCGTTGCCCAGCTTTCTGCTTCCTTATTCAAAGGCGTTGCATTAGTAGTGCACTCGCCGTACTGCGAATGTATAACTGAAATTGGATTTATTCCTACTGGCGCATTTACAACTATATCTTGGATATTTTCATCTGACAAAATAAGTTCAATCATTCCAAAACCTATCGTATAGCGAATCAATATTTTTGCCAGCTCTTCTACCTCTGCAGGTTCTAACTTTATATTTCGGTTTTTTGCCAAATCGCGAATCAAATCTTTTTCTATATTTATGAAAGTCTCTCTCGTCCTTTCTATATTTGTGAATTCTTTTCTCTCTGGTCTATGCTCTGCTAAAACAGCTCTGGCATCTGTAAGAAGCGCATATTTATCCTCTGTAAGTCTAAATTCTGGCGGCGTTAAATGGTAGATAGGCCGAATATCAGTTTTAGTTTTGAGAATCAAAACTTGAGTATCATCTGCAATTTTATAATTGTCTATTTCCTCCGCTCCAGCGGGATAAGACGTAACTAATTTAGTATACATAAAATTTGGCCGTATAGAAGGCTTGAATATTTGCTTGTAAAATGTTCTATCTCCAGATTTGTAGCCGTCTAAATGCGGCGCTGCTATCTTCAAAAGTTTAGTCTGTCCAAGAATTACGAGTACTTTTTCCAAAACAACTGAAAATTGTTTTGCGCAAGAAACGTGCTCTGTAATTACGGAGTTTACTTCTTCTCTGTGCCTTCTTAGAATTCTTACATAGCTGCCAACAGGGTCTTGCTTAATACCTTGCAAAACTGCTGACTGGAGGAAATTAAACCATTCTGGGAAAAATCTTCTGCAGTCCTCTCCGAATCCTGAAAAATCTAAAACTCGTTCTTCTGCTATTAATTTCTGATTAACTTCGGCTATTTCGTAAAGCAAATTTGCCTGAGATTTTTCATAGACATATTCTTCATTTTGCGAGAAAATTATCTCTTCAACTTGACCGCTTTCAGCTAAAGCCCCTATAGTCTGTGCCATTACGAAAGGATCGTCTTCTATAGATGGATTATAGATACTGTTTTCGAAGTTAAATTTCAGAACTTTACCTTCAGCTGTTCTGATTATTTCGTATCCCTCTCTTGGCATAGCGTAATTCTTGCTTAGTAAAATATATAACTACCGCTGTGCTTTTCCTGTTAATATGGACGACCAAAATTTACCGCCTTTGCCAGATTTGCCTGCGCCATCGAATTTTGCGGGTGGGATTCCAAAAGCTACGGCTGAAGGCTTAGTGAGAGTGCGGGAGAACGTTTCTTCTTTTACAGCGAGAGTTAGATTAGTAGAGGATCAATTAAACAATATCAGGAGCCATTTAGAGTTAATCGACTCTTCTATGATTGATAAGCACAAAACAATTGTAAAAGAATTGCGAAGTCTTGAGGACAGCGGAAGAGAATTGAGAGCTGAAATGGCAAAGTTAAATGATTTGATTGAGCGCACCATTAAGCGGCTTGAAAGCCTTTCTTCCAAAGAAGAAGTAAAAGTTCTAGAGCGTTATATTGAAATGTGGCAGCCGATGAATTATGTTACTCGAGACGAATTGAAATCGTTAGTACAAAAGATTATTAAGGAACATTCGAAAAAAGGTGAATAATGGTTTTACACAAACTTATCGGTAGAAAAGAAAGATTTCCAACTCCAGAATCATTAAGAGCGCAGGGAGTCAAATCTGAAATATTAACTAATGATTTAAGCGGAAATCCAGTCCAACAAACTCCGATACCAGAAGCACCATCGCCGCATATCGATTTCTTAAAACGTATGGAAGATGCGCAGGAAATAGAACTGCCAGAACCACGGATTCGTACTCATCATCCGCATCACTCAACCGAAGAATTGCAAAGAATAATTGAGCAGGTTTTAAGCGATAAATTGCACGAATTTACTAAAGAACTTGATTCTGTAAGAAAAGTCAGGGATGACGTAAGATATCTAAGCAAGCAAATGGATGATAGATTTGAAAAGTTAAATCAGCATTTGGAAAACTTGCAAATAACTTTTGAGGAAAAAGTTGACGATCATCAGCAAACTGTAGAAGAGTTAAGCATAGAGTTGAAAGCTCTCAAAAAAGTTTTTGACTCTCTTATGCCTACGTTTACAGATAATATCAGGCAAATGAGAGATATCATCGAGAACAAACGATAATTGGTAAATTAAATAACCTAGCATAGAGAGTTATAAAAAATATACCTCTTAACTGCATTGTTATCTTAGAAGCTAAACATCTTAAACATAATCAATTCAGTTAAAAAAAGTTTAAATCAAATCCCGTTCGAGTAATTCTGAAGTTACTCACCTCGAGCTGGTTCTCTTGTTATGTAATACGTTGCTACTCCGAATATAATAACCAAGACTATCAAAGATAATATGGACGGCGAGAAAAATACTCTTGTCTGCTCTTCTCCCAAAAACGCCTGCAAACCTTCTACGCCCTCTGAAGATGGCTGAGTAATATTAAATTGGTCTCCTAATTCCGGTCGATTTGCGAGTGCTCCTTCTGGAAATACTTGTGAGAAAGCTATCAATGCAAACAGAATTATAATTATAATAATCGGACTATAAACTCTGGATTGACTTAAGGCGCTTGAAATTGAGCTTTCTTGAACGCCCACGAATCTGAATATCAAAATAATGAATAAAATTATAAGTATTAGAACTGAAATTAATGGTAAAAAGGCTGTTAAGAATTTCACTGCTCCGAGAGAAGATACGAATAGAAATGCCAGTACGAGCGATACCGCTGCGTGGACAAATTTGTTGTCTCCCAATACTTTTGTTTTGTCGAGAAGTGCGTAAGATAAAGCAAATATAAGTAAGAAGGGCAGTACTACAGAATACACACCTATGTTTTGCAATATACCTACAGCATCGAGTAAAGTTGGCATAAAGAAAAGTGTTTAGTTGGCAATATAAAGTTTGCTTAATAAAAACTGCATAGTTGGTGAAAAAACAAGTTTAATAAACTTTAGCGCTGGCCACTGGTTCGCCTTTCTTCTTCTTCTTCTTTTTTTGATTTCGCGCCTCTAGTCATAAAGTAAAGTACAGCTAAAGGTATTCCTAATACAAGCCCGAGAGCTATCATTGTGTTGAGAGCTTCTTCTGGTATTGCAAATGCAATTTGACCGGATAAGAGTGCCGATAGACTGTAAAGTGCGGGAACTCTATCTCCGACTGCAAATCCAACTATTCCCAAGAAAATCAACAGAATGAATACAGATATAACGACAAGATGCGGCCCTCTGAGCGTTTTAACTTTCTCTTCCCAATCTGGAATTATAAATGCAAGTGTCATAATAACAAGCAAAGCTGCAACTAAAAGAAAACTTGCCTGCGGTAATAGAATTGCAATCGCTTCTACAACTGGCGTATATGTGATAACCAAAAAGCCGGCTACGGTTGCAATTACTCCAGCGATGTTTTTAGTTTGCTGACTATCGTCGCCTAAAACTTTAGTCTTTAGTAAAATAGCATAGAAAATTGCCCAGATTAATAAGAACGGTAATACTACTTTAAAGAATCCAAATTGCTGAAGCAGTCCGAGAGCATTATCAAGCGGCGCAATATTTAGAGCGCTAGCAGGTTCTTCGAAACCAGTCTGAAGTGAAAATGCAACCATATGTAATTCTAATTAAGTTAGTATAAATAATTAACGTCTGCGCCAACAGATGGTGTACTGCCCTGTGGCGCGATGAATGCTTACTTTCAGCGGCGTCTTTTCCTTGGTTTTGCTTTGGCTCTTGATTTAGCTCTAACTCTTGCTCTTGTTTTAGTCTTTCTCGGGCGCGTTCTTGCAGTCGCTGCTCCTCTGCCTCTCGAGCTTGCAGACGCTCTTCTACTAAGATTATTCTCCATACTTGCTATTTCAGAAAGGTATATTTCAACTTTATGTTCTAATCCTTTTATATTTGCATCCAAAAGTGGTGTAGCTCTATCGGGATTTTGCCTTTTTATTGAATTTCGTTTATTTATAGCAGATACAATATTTTCTTCTAATTTTATAACGTATTCTTCTATTTGTTCGGCTCTACTCGCATATTTCGCTGCAGTGCTGTCTCCTTTTTTGGATAACTTTATTGCTTTTTTCCTCAAATTTTTAACATCTTTTGCCAAAGCTTTAATTGATGCTTTTACTTGTTTGACTTCTGCTCCGGCAAATCTGAATATCTTTCTGCCTCGGGCTCTTTCTTCGCCAGCTTCTTCTCTTTCGGCTCCCTTAATGTCTTTCCAAGCCGATTTTAGAGTGCCTCTTGCGCTATATATCCCTAAAAATATAGTTATTATTAAGAAAATTACTCCGATACCAATTATCACAGATGCTATTGTTCCCACTTCCGGCGGAAATTGTATTCCTGATTCCGTTATTTCAGTACCAAATAACAATATTAAACTTCCAAGAAGTATTATTCCCACACTAATAATAAACAATCCAGAAACTGCTCCGAATTTATGTTCTTCATCTGCGACTAAACCATATAATAATCGTATGGATAATATAACTGCGATAATCAAAAATGCTAACAGCATAAAAAAGAAATATGCGAATGGCATAAACCTAATAACTAATAATGTTATTAGAATAGCTAAACCAGCTTCTGCGGAACTGCTTGTAAATGTATCTTCAAATACGCTGCTTTTTTTCAAAGCAGTATATATGATCATAAAAACAAATATACTTGATATGACTAAAAGATAAAACATAGAAATTGTATCTACTCGTTTACCAAGTACTAATGTTACTACATCAAAAAATGGAACTAAATATGGCGTTAATTGATCTGATATTTCATCTGCACGCACTACTCCAAAAATGCTAAACAAGAAAGGGAATATTGTTGCGACTGCTCTCCTCAAGACCATAAATTAATGTAACTCAAAGATATATTTAAAGCTATCTGGGCTTATGTTGCTTTACATTCAGATTTTATGAAAGCGAGATTGACTAATTAAAAGTTCTATTAAAACCTATTTTACTTTGTGTTTGAATTTCCTCGTGGCTTTTTCTAAACTGCCTGCTGTTTTATCGAAATTAGCTTTTAATTGATCTAAAATATTTTGCCGTTTTTTGAAAGCGGTAAACTGCTTCTTGCTAAGCGCTGTATCCGCCTCTGTTTGGATCTTCAATATTTTATCCTGCAGTTCTGCTAATTTTTTTCTAATAAGTTTTAGTGTCATATTCCTCTTACCTGCGTTTCATTCCCTCTGCAAATATAACATTCATACGCGCTCTATTAAATTCTTTTATGCGCTGTTTTAATTTGTCTGTATAATACTTTACTTGTATTTTATTTCCATTTTTAGTTTCTATTCTTAATTTTCTTTTGAGTGAATTTATTTCTGTTTCGAGACGACCAATATCAACCAAATTTTTTCTAAGGTTTTGATTCTGCTTTTTGAGAAATTCTTTAGCTATATTTTCAAATACCATTTCTTAATTAATTAAAACTCGTTAATAAATTCTTCTTCTTTGAAATCTAATTTGGCGGGAATAATAAGGCAGTGCGGTGTACTTCCGAAATCTATTTTTCTAAGCTCCTCTAAGTTATTGTATGCGATTTTTGCATCCTTGCGGCCCAGCCTTGCACATCCAATTGCAAATGTATCTGAAGTTACTATCGAAGTAGCTTTTAGTAAAATATCAATTGCATCTGATAATTTTAATTCCGGCTCTAATATGAAAAGTGTATGAGCGTCAATACTTTGATTCTGTTTTAATATATTTACAAAACTTGTTGGTTTGAAATTCTCCTGCGGCTTTGGAATGCTTGTAACTTTTCCAAATTTATACAAACTTAAACCAGTTTCGGCAACTGCTGTTAATACCGAAACCGAATGAATTATTTCATATGTTATATCGCGTTTCTTGCATTCGCTAATTATTTCAAAATGCGTAGTAGCTGATAATGGATCACCTATTACTAAGAGGGCTAATTTCTTGGTTTTGGCTTCTTCTAAAAATTCCATACTTTCGGTTTGTTCTCTGCTTAACAAATTAATACTTTTTCCAAATAATAGTTCTAATTCTCTAGGGCTGGCTTCGTAGATAGAAGTATACTGTTCTAGATATATACTTGAACACTTCTCAGTTGCAGCTACGGCTGACATAGAAATGTCTCCTTTGCTCAATCCTATCCCTATCAAGTATAACATAATCTTTTAGAAGTGAGGTTGTTTTTAAGGTTAAGCACTATGGCACAAACTTTGAAAGTTAGACTTGAAGATGGAGAGAAAGCTAAGCAATTTCTTATGCAAAAAGGCTGGTTAGATACGACTAAAGTTGTTGGACGCACTGCGCAGCGCTATTTGATTTTTGCATTAAATAGTAATTTCAAAGCTAATATTTTAGAAAAACAATTTCCAGGCTCAAAAATAGAAAGTAAAACTCTTCCAGTCCTGCCGGAAAAGATAGGAGATTTAAAACAAACTTTAAGTAAAGTCATACCTAAAGAGTACGTTGACGATGTAATAAGCAGTTTTGATACTGTAGGCGATATTGCAATTCTGCAAATTCCGCCTAAGCTTGAGAAATTCAAACTGCAAATTGCTCACGCATTAAAACGCACGCAACCAAGCATAAAAGTCGTAGCAAGAAAAATAGGAAAAGTTGGCAGTAAAAATGAATTATATAGATTAACGAAATTGGAAATACTTACTGGTGAGCAGCGTTTTACAACAACACATAAAGAGCACGGCGTAACTATGAAAATAGATTTAGATAACGCTTATTTCTCTCCAAAAAGTTCTAATGAAAGATTGAGGGTTGCAAAACTAACGAAGCCTGAAGAAAATGTTTTAGTAATGTTTGCCGGCGTAGGTCCGTCTGCATTAGTAATTTCGGAATTTCAGCCAAACTGTCGTATTTGGGCAGTTGAAATAAATCCAATAGCTGTTGAGCTTCTGAAAGAAAATGTAAGGCTTAACAGAGCAGGAAATATAACTGTAATTAAAGGTGATGTTTTGAGAGAAGTTCCTAAATTAGGTATTTTATTTGACAGAATTGTAATGCCTTATCCAGAAAGAAATTGGGAGTTTCTTAACTTAGCTATTGAAAATACAGCTCCGCAAGGCGTAATTCATTTCTATGCTTTTGCGAAAGAAGATGAACTAAAAGAAACTATAGAAAAAATAGAAGACGCTGCAAAAGATATTGGAAAATCAATTGAAATACTAGACTGGACGAAAGCAGGCTCTTATGCGCCGAAAACCTGGCGCTACGTATTTGACATAAGAGTTATATAAATCATAAATCTTATTTTGTTATGACTAATGCTATGCTTGAATTAGATACAGATCACAAAAAGATGGTCGAAGAATTTGGTGCTAAATATCTAGACAAAGAAAAATCACCTGATTATTATACTTTCCAAAATGAACTGCTTTATGCTCACATAGATTTTGACAAATTTCTAAGTGCAGTTAAGAGCCGAAAGAAATGTGCTATTGTATCTGGATTCAATCCATCTGGAACTATACACATAGGCCACAAAAGTGTTTTCGATACAAACTTATATTTCCAGGAAAAACACAACTGCGATGTTTACATTCCGTTATCTGATGATGAAAGTTATGTTGCGAGAAAAGTAGAAAGCCAAGAAGAAGCTTTGAAAAACGCGTACAGATTAGCTAAAGAAATCTTAGCCTACGGTTATAATCCTAAAAAAACTCATTTCATAATAGACCAAATATACACTAATATTTACAACCTCGCTTTCAAATATTCGAGACAAATAACACTAAGCACGACCAAAGCAGTTTACGGCTACAAAGATGAAACTAATATAGGTCTAACATTTTATCCAAGTGTTCAAGCGGCTCACGTTACTTTGCCACAATACAAAGGTTATGCTTACACACTAGTGCCTATAGGTATTGATGAATATAATCATTTAAGAATTGCCAGAGATGTTGCTGCAAAATTTAATATAACAAAACCAGCTGTCGTGTTAAGTAGATTTATGCCTGGTTTAGACGGCGCAAAGATGAGTTCCTCAAAACCGCAAACAGCTATATTTTTGAAAGATGGCATAAATGACATACAGAAAAAAATTGACAGAGCTATGAGTGGCGGAAGAGATACTTTAGCTGAACACAAAAAATACGGCGGTAACCCTGAAAAAGATATGTCTTATATTTATCTTAAATCATATTTCTTAGCAGCAAAGCAAGCTAAAAAAATAGCTAACAATTATAAAAGCGGAAAAATGTTGAGCAGCGAAATGAAAGAGCTTTTATTCAAACACGTAAAAAAATATTTACAGAATTTCCAAAAAAGATATTCAAAAATTACAGACAAGAAAGTTGAAAAGTGTTTTTTGCGAAACGAGATTAAATAAATTTCTCAAATGACGGATATTGTAACATTAATTGGTCTTAAATAAATATTGATAAGTTCATTTTCTTTTATAGCCAAATTTCTTATCGTAACTTGGATGGTCTAATATATCTAGAACAAAACAAATAATTTCAATCTGATCTCCTCGAATGGTATATAATATTCTCCAAAAATTAGTTAATTCAACTCTCCATAAATTATTAACGTTATATTCTTTTGGAATTAGTGTTTTCTTTATACTATCTCCATAAAATGGATTCTGCTTAATGAATTCGATTTTTTGTTTAATAGACCTCAGCAGCCGTATCTCTTCAGAATTTTCTTTGCCAGCCGAAACCTGCTGACCAACAATTTGGTTTAGCCTTTCAAACTCAATTTTCGCAGTGTCTAATAGAATAACTTTAGTTGGACGATTCATACTTCTATGCCTCTTTTAATCATAGCATCAAGTTCTTTTCTTTCTGTAAAAATCCAAAGTACGCCCTTCGTACCTATTAGTATTTTTCCGCTCAATTGCAGATAATCTAAAATTTGTAGAAGCGTAGTATGCATAATTTGTTTAGGAAGCTTTCGCTTCAACGCAGCGATTTTGAGAGGCTCACCCGCTTCCTTTAACGTTTTTTCTACCATTAATACTGTATTTAGCGTTGGCGAATGCATTTGTACTTGAATATTCTTCATATATATCACTTCTTAATATAAACTTATACATAAAGTGTATATAAATATTTCCTATCTAAAAAGCTGAGAGACAAGTAAGTAAATTTCTCAAATGACGGAAAAGCTTATAAATTAGTCAAACTAATATAAAATTAGGTAAAGTTATATGGAAAAAACAGTAACTATGAACTTGCGAGTTTCGAACTATGCGAGTAGAGTTCTTGGTGTTATAAAAGAAAAGTTTGGATTACGAGATAAAGCCGCTGCGCTTGAAAAATTTACTGAGTTGTTTGGAGAAGATTTTATTGAACGTGAACCTAAGGAAACTTATATCAAAAAGCTAATAGAATTAGAAAAAAAGCACTTTGAAAAACATTCTAATAGAAAAATGTCTTTGCGTGAGTTAGACAAACTGACTAAATAAAATGTTTAATTTTGATTTGACGGATGAACTTAGAGCAATACTGTATAAATTAGCGCGCAGAGACAAGAAAAAGTTTGAAACTATTAATAAAAAAATTAAGGAAATTATAAGTAATGATATTGATACGATTGACAGGTATAAAAATCTTAGATATGATATGCCGGATAAAAAACGAGTACATATAGATAAATCTTTTGTGTTAATATTTAGAGTGTATAAGAACAAAAACTTTATTTTATTTCTAGACTTTGATCATCACGATAATATCTACCGAAATTAAAATTTAAGGGGATTAGCGAAAAGAGGTTTTCGCTTTATTTACAAATAATCTCCTAAACCTTTCTGCTTTACATCTCTGCCAGTCATTCTTCTTATTGCTGCATCAATCCTGTCTTCTGCAAAGCCATGGCGCTCCACTAATATCTCTTTTATCTTCTTAACATTTGGAGATGTCCAATTTAATTCATAGTCTTTATTCACGATTGGCTGCAGAAATAAATTTTTTAATGTAGTGTAACTATTAATCTTACTTTCATATTGTTTCATCTTATGCTCCTGCGCAATCTTCAATGCGGTCTTAGGACCAATTCCAGAAACACCGCCGACATTGTAATCTGTTCCAACTAAAAGTCCGATATCAACCAAACCCGAAATATCCAGCTGCAGTTTAGTCAGCATTTCTGTCAAATCAATTATTTCTATTTTGACTTCCGGCTTGCGGGATACAGATAGATTTCTAATTAATCTCGGAGCCGCAAACAAAAGCGTATCATAATCTTGGCTGGCAACTGCCCAAACATCTCCTTTATTGCACATATACGCAGCTTGTGCTTCTCCTTCTGAAAGTGCCTGAACCCAAGGTAATCCCATTGCTCTAATAAGTTCTTTCGCTTCCTGTATCATTCCAGGAGTTAGTCTAGAGGTCTGCTGCGCATATTTGCGTGCTCCTTCTTTATCACCGCGCTCCAAAGCTTCCTGCTGTTTTTCTCGCGCAGTCTCTCGTATCTCTCTGCGGGCTTCCTGAACTGCCTGCTTCTCAATCGGCGCTTTGCCGTCAAAAACAAAAGCTGGCAAAATTCCTGCTTCCATCAGATTAATAGTTCTGTAAAACAAGCCCGACAGATGAGAAGTTACATTTCCATTTTTATCCATTAAAGGAGTTCCATCGTACTGTCTGATAGTAGAAAGAAATTGATAGATAACATTGTAAGCATCAATTGCTATTTTTTTATCGGCTAAATCATTTAACTCGATATTTCTCTTAATGACTAAGTCTTTGAGATTGACACCCATAAGTATTACATCCTTGTCTGAAAGTTGGCGGACTGCGACTTTTCAGATAAAGTTTTGACATTAACCAAAAGCTCTGCGTATATCTATTACTTCTGTTGAGCTGACAGCCTCGAGAGCTTTCAATTTCTCTTCAAGTATATCAACATTAGGATTATCTTCCTCTTTAAATGTTATAATAATCTTCAAAGCACTAAGTCCGAATGCCATTGGCTCTTCTTCAGTCTTCAAAAGTTTAGCTCCGAATTCATCAACTATTAATTCAACTTGTTTCTTTAATTCCTTCATATCTACTTCTGGATGAGTCGGAAGTATCTTCACTGTAAGCAATATATGTGCCATAACACTATGCTCGTCTTTATTATATTTAAAAACCTTTTTAGAAGTCAATAAACAATAAATCCCATGTTAATCAAACAATTGCCTGAAGATTTTGCGGTAGAAGAGCTGATAAGGTTAGAACTTAATGAAAACGGCGAACAGACTTATTTCTGGCTAACTAAAAGGAATTGGACAACTGGCAAAGCTATATCTACTATCGCCCAGCGCTGCCACACTAGTATGAGGCGGTTTAAATTTGCTGGGAATAAAGATAGAAATGCAGTTACTAAGCAAGCTGTATCGGCTTTCAAAATTTCTCCCGAACAGTTAAAACGCATTATGATAAAAGATATTGAAATAAATATTATTGGCAAAGGCAACACCCCTATTTCTTTAGGCACATTAAGCGGCAATAAATTTACAATAATTGTAAGAGATTTAAAAGCCAAAGTTAATTCCAAAAAGCTGGCTAAAATAAAATCCGTAGGTTTTCCAAATTATTTCGGCGAGCAGAGGTTTGGCTACGGCAATACGCACCTAGTCGGCAAAGAAATTCTTAAAGGAAATTTAGAAAACGCTGTAAAGTTAATAATAACTTACTCGGAAGGTTCTAACAACGATACAAAAATTGCGAAAGAATTTGCACTAAAAAACTGGGGAGATTGGAGAGCAATTATTGTTAAATTCCCAAACTATATGGATTTAGAAAAAGCTGTTTTAAATTGGCTGATTCAAAATCCCACGGATTTTGGAGGCGCATTAAGAATCATTCCCAAAACTATGAGACGTATGTATATACATGCCTATCAAAGCGGGATTTGGAACAAAGCTCTTGAAAAATGTTTAGATAAAATTAAAGGCAATCCAGAACTTCCGATTCCAGGAACAGACACAAAACTAGGCAATGATGTATTCTCTAAAGCTATTAAATCAGCTCTTAAAAGAGAAAAAATTATACTAGATGATTTTTCTTCTAAAAGAATTCCAGAGCTGGCATCTGAAGGAACGACAAGAAAAGCTTTTGTAAAGCCAAAGAAATTGAAAATCGGAAAGCTCGAGAAAGATGAATTGAATAAAGGTAAACATAAATTAAAAATAGTCTTTAGTTTAGAAAAAGGCGCTTATGCAACTGAATTAATAAAATATTTATTTGGTTAAATATAATTTTCAATATTATCTGTTGAAATAAATCCTTCGATTTTTTCGTCATTAATTATTAAAGTCGGGGCTTCCCCTATATCATAACGTGCAACAAGCAGATTAACCAATGGTTCTTTTTCATAATCTTTATCTATAGATAAAATTACGACATCTGGATTTTTTTCTGCAAATCCATCGAGAGCAAATCCCTGCGTTATACTTTCGGAATGATCTGCTTGGTAGAAAAATAATATTATATCGTAATTTACTCCGCAAGTCTCTTCAAAATCTTTTAACAACGTAAAAAATTGGACTTTCGAAATCAAATGCTTATTTTTTAAATACTCAAAATCTTGAGCTCCTTCGTATTTATGGCTATTCTCTAGCAAAGTAAGTTTTCTACCCGTATCGGCAATTGATTTTTGTACGTTTTCAACTCTTGATGTCATACTATCGCATTGGCCTCCGAAAGTCTCTACGAATTGCTGTTCAACCAAAAATGACTGCGTTTCGAGTTCATTTTGCCTTACGCTAAGTAAAAGTTCATCAGTTTGATATGTATCGAATGTACTTCCAACTAATAGTCCTGCAGCAAATACAAATATAGTAATTATTAATGTTGTTACAAGCAAATATTTTTTATAACGTTCAGCTACCATCTTACATTTCCTCTCCAGACTTTCTTTACTCCAAATATCTCATACATAGCGCCCAGAAACCAATAAAAAGATTTCACACCAGGATAAGCAATGAAAAACATAAGTCCTGCTAATGGATAAGATGCTTTTTCCCTAAATAGTTTTACAGATTTATATAATACATAAATACTAAATATAACTAATACGCTAGTCCAAAAAATAACACTAAAGTCTACCAATGGAAGAATTGCTCCGTGGAATATCCTGCCAGTTAATAAAATGTTAACCACTGCACGAAATACAAACGTAGAAATAGTATAAAATACTATTAACATACTTAATATAATTAAAATAGGCATTGCAAAACTGACTGGCAGCATAAACAGCCCAAGCAAACCAAACTCTTTTTTGAAAAACATTTCTTTGTGTTTAAGCATAGTTGCAAAAAAACCGCGCGCCCATCGTAATCTTTGGCCGTGATAACCTTCTATTGTCTTCGGAACTTTTGTAAATGGCATTGCTTCCAAACTAGATTTTATTTTGTAGCCATTGTGCAAAAGCCTAACAGCTATTTCTATGTCTTCTGTTAAAATATTTTCATCGAATCCGCCGACTTTTCTTAAAGCATCTGTCCTGTAAATACTAAAAACTCCTGGAGTTAAATACAAAATATCTAAAACAGACATTAATTTATGCGTTAAACCGACAGCCATATATTCAAACCATTGTAATTTTTCCAGGAAATTTTCTGGTTTCCAAACTTTTATACTTGTTTTAACTCCGCCGACATTAGGATCGTTAAATTTCGGCAATAAAACTTCCAGTAGATTAGGGGTTGCAATAGAATCTGCATCTAATATTACTGTAAATTCACCTTTTAATTTTTCTAAACCTATATTTACTGCATATCCTTTTCCAGGTTCTTTAATTGAAATCAATTTCACGCCTTTTTCCTTATAACTTTTTACAATTTCTTCTGTTCTGTCAGTACAGGCATTAGCTAAAACTATAATTTCTCTTTTTGTCTTAGGATAATCGACTTGCAGCGCACTATCTAATGTAGCTGCTATAACGTCTTCTTCGTTGTGAGCTGGAATCAAAATACTAACTAAAGGCGCATATTTTTTATCCCATTTTTGCTCTTCTAAACTTCCTTCTTCCAGAAATAAAATACTAATCCAAAAAATAGCCATAAATAAACTGATAAATGAACTTACGTAAAGAACCAATTTGTAAGCGAGAACTTCTAACATTTTATTTAGATAGCTATACCCACTAAATTATATCCTAATTTATCTGCGGCTAATATTAATTCATCTGGTGTATTTCCCGCTACAATCACACAGCCATTTTCTAATACTATGCCTGTAGTTCCAAGTTGAAATTTAATTACTCCTGTTGTGGCATCGACTGCATCGCAGTCCCGCAATGGTATTTCTGGCTGAACTGGATTTGAATCTTCAGTATAAGCCGTAATTGTTTCAATTCCATAAAGAGCTGTAATTCTTGCAATTTCTGTTGCTGCAATTACATATTTAGCAATCTCTTCTGCATTTGGATCTAATACTAAATAAATTTTCTGCGAACCTAATACTCTTTGTACTACTGATTGGTCCAATAGTATTCCTTCAGCATATCTTGGATCCAATCTAAATAATATAGGTATATCTTTTCCGCCGTGCTTTATTAAAGTTCCAAAAGTGTTATCTTCGAGGCTGTAAAAAACATAATCGCCAACTCTAAAAGCATTATTTGGCAGTCCTGGTGCGGCTCCAGTAAGAGCGGATATTCCAAAGAAACCTATCGTACTCCCTACTAATATTAGAACTGTAAACCAAACTATTATTTGCTTTGTTTTATTCGTTGACTTCTCCTTTCTCTCTTTCAAGCTTGCCGCCTCTTTTGGCGTATCTTGTACTTTAAATTCTATTTTGGGTAGAAAATTAGGAAAAAAACTTTTTGGTAGTGGAGATTTCGCATCATTTTTAGAAGTATTTTCTTCTATCCTCTTCTCTTCCGGCTTTTCATCGTCTTTGTGCCAATCAATTCCAATATTAGGCAGCGCCATATAATCGACTCATAGAGAAGCGATATAAAAGTTTCGAAAGGTGTATTTCGCTTGAAATAATAAAAGAAAATAAAATAAAATAAAAAAGAAGGGGTTTAAACCCCTAATTACGCGGCTGGTTCTTCAGCGGCTGGTTCTTCTGCACTTGCAGATTCAGCTGATGCTGCTACAGCAAGTGGTCCAACAGTTATTACGCCTGCTGAGCTACTTACTTTAACTGCACTTCCAGATAAGCCATATGCAGAATAGTCTTTCAATACTGCAGATGCATCTCTGGTGTTCTGCGCTTCCCATCCAGCTACTACTACTGCGGTCTTGGTTCCACCGAATGCGTTTTCGATCATCTTGATCAAACCTGCATCTTGAGGTATACCTGATGCTGCGCCGTATGCTGGGTAGCTTACACCTAAAGCATTTGCTGCTAATCTGTTAACAGCTGGTCCGCCTACAATAATTACGTCGAAGGCAGTCTTGTCTGTTACTTCTGTATCCAATTTTGCAACTGGAACGCCAGCTACAGAACTAATTGCAACTGCTCCACCGCTTGTAGTTGTAGTTGTTTCAGGACCTGCAACAGTTATCTTTGCTCTTACAGAGTCTGCTGGTATCAATAGCTTTACTCTGTCACTTGCACCATTGCCCTTTGGATCCTTGATTACAATTCCATATCTTGTTCTGTGGTCTTCATCTTTAGTACCCAAAGACAAGTTAGTTGGATAACCAGTTCCCCAGAAGATTTCATTTGCTTGTTCAAGTGAGGCTGTTGAGCCTAGACTAGTGAAGTCTCCTGCGGAGGCATGTCCTAACCATATGTGCAAATCGTCGCTCTTATCTAACAAATAGCCATTGTCATCAATGACATCAAATGTTAAATTAAGTACGTTTGCAGCTACATTACCAGTACCCATTTGTCCACCGCTTGTACCAATAATTATATTTGTACTCTTGGTATCATCGTATGCTACTTCACCAATCTTTGCGGTAGAGTTACCGATTGTCGCGTTATCAGTGTGGAATGTTCCGTTTCCAGCAAAGGTTATCTTACCATCGCTTGGGTTTCGGTAAAATACATTTGTATCATTGCCTCTTATGTCGTCGACGCTAATGTAAATTCTGTTTGTTTTCTTGTTAGCTCCGCCGACAGTTACCAATAACGAATCCGATACTGAAGATTCAATGATAAATGCTGGTTCAGCAGTTTGTGCTGTGAAACCTGCTGCATCACTGAAATCTGCAGATGCTTCGTACTTTATGGTAAGTTCTGCGTATTTGTTATCAGGTACAGTTAAGCCGTCAAATCTCAATTCGAATCCACCAAGTGGCAAGTCATATTTACCGCCAACCGTGATTGGACCGTCAGAGTCGTCATTAATGACGAAGTCGTTTATCGTACCAAGTGTTGGTCCTGTTCCTGCTGCGCCGTTATTATCTATTAATTCTCCAGCTGCATTCAAGCTCAAACCATCTACATCCCATACCCAATCTGGGTCTTCTTTCTTACAGTTTGCAGTCTTCCAAGCAGTTGCGCAAGGTTCGATAAATTTGTCGCCATCGTTATATGTTTCAAGCGCTTCTGAACCTACAACCAAGGTAGCTGCTCTTTCTGCTAAATTTTCAGCGTAGAAAGTTTCTGCTACATTAATTTCCAAACCATTTACAGTTTCAGTTCCGGTTACAGTTTCCTGTACGCCGTCAACATCAACTATTACTGGTGTGCTTGTTGTGGCTGAACCTACATTCTTCAATGTAATCTTTTTTCCAGATACAGTTGCAGTGTCTCCAACATTCATGAAGACTTCTTCTCCAACTCTTGCGGTAAAAGTATCGTCATCTGTTACAGATGTAATTTTTACCTTTCTGCCCAGGAAATTTATAGTTAATGGGTCAGCAGTTGTGGCAACACTTACATTTATTGAGCTGTCAAAGACATAGTAGTAACCAAATACTCCTCTGTCAACTTCTGCAAATACTCCAGACTTATAGTCATCTTCAGCTGCTACTAAAGATGTAACTATTCTTGGACCTAATTGAGCTGTAGTTCCATTTTGGAATACAATTGCATCATGGTAGTCGTAGCTCTTGGACTGGAACGTTATTGCGCTGTCTTTTAGACCGCTAATATCGTCATCTTCCAATTCATGGTCAAATCCGCTCGGAGTTACGTTACCTACATAATTGCCTAATGAGATTTCTTCGGTTTCTCCGCCGACAGTTACAGTTGATCCGCCGCCTGCGGAAGTCGTGGCACTTTGTGCTAAAGTTACAGCAATGTCAGTTGCGCCTATGATGTCTGCTGGGGCTGCGTCAGCTCCAACAACAATCAAACCTACCCATTGTCCATTTGTAATAAATGGAGCTGGATAGCCAGCCAAATCGGCTGCAGCAGCGGCACCAAACATTGTTGCGCCCATCATAACTGCAGTTGATGAAACTGCGGCTATTCTGCGCATTGCGCCTTTTGCTTTTAATACAAATCCGTCTTGCATTTTATTCTCCTTTGTAATACTAAAGAACTTGAGATTTTGTTTAAATGTATTGTGGTCAATTAAGTCGTTGTATAATAATTACCATAGAGAAGTGAATAGGCTGTCATATAAACCATTAAAAGATATCATCGGCAGTTCTATCATATGGTTGAGGATAATAACAGGGCTGATAAAGCTAAACGAAAGTGTAAAGCTAAAACCTCTGCAAAATCTGTAAAATTAGTCCTAAAAATACCTACTAAAGAAAACGATTTCGAATCAAAACCACATATTGATGTAGTTTACAAACAGCCAGAAATGAGCAATAGCAGTAATACAAAAGTTCTTACTGCTCATGATATTTTAACTAAAACTCCAGAGGAGCTCGACCAAGGCCGACGAGAGTTGAATAATCTCGTAAGACGAATGAAAATTCTAACTGCTATTATGTTAGGAAACCATCAGAACAAAGAGCTATCTAAAATTCTTGACACTGATAAATCGTTTACTTCCAAGCAAATCAGAGAGCTGGAAAATGAGGGGCTAATAAAACGGGAAACGGACGGCAGGGAAGTAAAATACGAAGTTGATAAATTCAATCTCCTAAAATTCCTGAATACTAAAGTTGCGATTAAATGGAAAAAGGAAGACGAGGATAAAAAATGATAGAAGAAAAGAAATACGAGCTTGTGATGGGACATTTAGTAGCCATTGTGATGATTGGTATGTTAGTGACTCTTGGCGTCGGATTTTTTGTCGGCAATCACGTAGGTTTAACGACCGGATTAAGTACAGCGGTAATAGAAAAACCAGACTACTGCAACGTTGATAAGGTGGGGACAAAAATAAACATCAGGTGCAATGAGTTAAGCGATGTCACTTTAGAAAATCTATGCCAGTGGGCAAGTCCAGAGCTCAAGAGCAAAGTAAGACTGGTGGTAATTGCATAAGAGCATTGTTATATAAGAACAAAGAAAATCTATTGATTTTCTAGTTTTGAAAACCTGTAGGTTTTCAATAATATACAATAGCTCTCTTAGATTGTGCTATTTAGAATTCTTGTTCAGTTCTTTCTTTAGTTCTTTGACTTCCTCATTTGCCGAAAGAACTTTACTATTTAATCTATTCAAATCTCTCTGAAGCAAAATATTTGCTCCCTTTAATTTCTTAATAAGAGCGTCATATTGATGCAATTTTGCGCTCAAATCATTCAAAAGATCTGAAAAATTCGCATTTGTATCGAGCAAATCTGCTGGTTCAATTATTTCGACAGATGAAGGCATCCAATCAAAGACTATTCCTATCAAATCTGTCATCCTTTCGGCTGTAAATTCAAACTCTACAAAGCCAGAATGGGCTTTATCGGAAATCTTTTTGGGTTCGCGGATGGTCGCTTTTTTAACAACTATGTTCTTATTTTCGGCACCAAACTTTTCCTTGACTAAATTAAGTGTTTTGGCGATATGCTCTTCTGGCCAGCCAGCTACTTCAACAATTATGCGCGCTTTAATAGGAGGCTGTTCTTCCATAAACGAGGCTAAGTAGAGAACTTTATATGCTTTGTTGGAATAACACAATCTTTATAAACTACTATGCTATATAGTAAGTTAATAACAAGAAGACAGGTGCTTGAAGACAATCACAGCTGATCATCACCGCTCCGAAATTCGGGGTTTACTGGACAAACTAGCTCAAAAAGAGCAATCAGTCCTAATAGTAGAGGGAAAGCGAGATAGTTTTGCTTTAAAACGACTCCTTCCTGGTGCTGAAATCTTCTCGTTAGCAGATCAAAAAAGAAGCCTATATGAAAGTGCAGAACACATTGCTTCAAACTTTAACGAAGCAATATTAATGTTAGATGCGGATCAAAAGGGCAAGGAGCTATCAAAGAAAATGATAACTTACTTGCAAAGCCTTGGCGTAAAAGTCAATAAAGGCGGCGAAAAGCTGCTCAAATTGGCAAATAGACGTCACATTGAAGACTTGCATTCTGTAACGCTATAGGACTTCTAGGAGAAAATAAAATGGGAAAAATTAGTCCCGTATCAATAAAATACGTAATACACGCTAAGTTTGAACTTAGCGGAATTGCAGAAAAACCAGACATAATCGGAGCTATCTTCGGACAGACTGAAGGCTTACTTGGTTCGAATCTTGAATTAAGAGAGTTACAAAAATCCGGGAGAATTGGCAGAATAGATGTAAACACTGAAAACAAAGATGGAAAAACCTTTGGCGAAATAATTTTGCCAAGTTCTATGGGTAAAACTGAAACCGCGATAATTGGAGCTTCTCTTGAAACAATCGAAAGAGTTGGACCTTGCGAAGCAAAAATAAAAATAACAGGCATAGATGATGTCCGCGTTTCTAAGAGAGATTTCGTAAGAGACAGGGCACAGGAGCTTTTGAAAACTCTTGTTGCAGATATGCCGGACTCGCAGGAATTTACAAATTTGCTAAACGAAAATGCCAGAACTTCTGAAATGATTGAAATTGGCAAAGACAAAATCGTTGCAGGTCCAGAAGTTGAAACTTCTGACGAAATAATTGTTGTTGAAGGCCGCGCAGATGTACTAAACTTGCTGCGCTATGGAATTAAAAATGCTATTGCGTTACAAGGAACAAATATTCCGCAAACAGTAATTGATTTAGCAAAGAAAAAATCTGCGACTTTATTTGTAGATGGTGATAGAGGTGGAGAATTAATCATAAAAAAAGTTGCTGAACTCACCGAAATGAATTTTGTTGCATTTGCTCCAGACGGAAAGGAAGTTGAAGAGCTAACACAAAAAGAAATTTTGAAAGCTCTTAGAATGAAAATTCTGTGGACAGAAGCCAAAACTAAAAATACAAATGTTTCTACAGTCGTACGTGAAATAAAACCAATCGAAGCAGAAACACGAAGACCTTTTTCAAGAGACGACAGAAGCAGAGATGAAAGACCAAGGCGATTTGAAAGATATGACTCTAGAGATTCGCGAGGACCATCCAGATACGATAGAAATGACTCGAGAACACAAAGTTATGAGAGACACGAATATACAAATCCAGCAATTTCAGAAATTGCAAACAAGCTTTCAGAAAATGAAACTGTCATACTTGACAGAGGCTTAAATGTTCTTGGAAAAGTTCCAAAAGATGAGCTTGCGGACACACTTGAAAATATGGACGGCGTTTATGCAGTCGCATTAGGCAGTGAATCTGATAATGAAATAAAGAAAATTGCCTATGAAAAGCGCATAAAAGTTATAGCTAAACATATTGTTTTGCCAAAAACAGAAAGCGCTGCAAAAGCCAGAAGTTAATATTACTAATTTAGTAATACCGCGCTGAGATTACTCGGCCAGGGCTTTTTTTACATTTTTTGACTTAACTAAATATCCTGCTCCCAATCCTATTATTGCTCCAACTAATACATCTGTAAACCAATGTTCGAGCAAAACCATTCTACTTAGACTTACCAAAACAGCCCAGCCGTACAATACAATTCTCTCTTCTTTTCTCTTCACTGGTAAAACTGAAGCGAGAAAAAATGCAAATGCGGTATGCTGCGATGGAAAAGATCTTAAATCAAATCCATTTGGACGCTCACGACTAATAATTATTTTTATAATTTGGACAATTAAAAAAGCAACTGCTGCGCCGAATGTTATTTGGAAGACTTTGAAGATATCTTTTTTATAAATTAAAAAAGCGATTGCCCCAAACAATAAAATATAAACAGAAACACTAATTACATCGTAGATAATATTTGCTTCCGGCAGAAATGCAGTTATTTGCGAATCTATATCTAGCATTATACCTTCCTAATAGTTTTATCTTTCAGTATTACTTTTAAAAATTGATTTGCATTTGTATATTTTCTTCTTGTTTCTGCAAAATACCTATCATTAATTAATCTAGCTCCGCGCCATTTGCGCGTAAATGCGGCTATGTATCTTTTATGCACGTGTTTCGGCGGACCCGTAAGTTTTCTTTTCTTTGGCAAATTCATTTCCGAAAATCTAAAAATATAATATGCATTTTCATTTAAGTTACCATTCCAATACCAATTGGCACTGTTCAAATCGAAATCGTGCTCTGAAAAAACCCTCCTTATTTTGTTAAATTTGCTAACAATTACATCACCAGCGACCGCCTGTGTTTTTTTAATTGGCTTGGTGCTTAATATTATTGTATTTTTCCCCTTTAATTTAGACGGCGAGAAATGCTTTACTTCAAAAAATTTTAAACTTGGTTTTTTAAGATAAGACTTACTGTGAGATATGATATTTGCAAATCTTTTACTTCTTAATGCTGCTGCGGCATTTCTATGATAATCTATTGGGTCAACAATGATTAAAGGACTATCAAGTTTAGCTATATTCAAACTTTCTAAAGCATTTTTATGATGTTTTTCTGTATCGATAATTCTACGATGCTTCCATTTACTCGCGGCTTTAATTAATTTAGCAAAGCTTCCGTAATGTAGAACTAAAATCTCTATTACATATCCAGAAAATCCAGAAATATAAGACTCTGCGCCATAAGCATCCGCGCTTTTAAAAAATTGTTTTGCCAATCTTATTTCTGCTGCTAAATTTTTATTCTCTGCAACTTTGTTAGCTACATAATAAACGTGCAGCGGGCTTGCATCAGTAATATTCAATGCTTTGCCAATATCACTAATTTCTAAAACCGGAACAAATTCTAAATCAAAACCCTTATATTTAGCAGAAAAATAATCTCTGCTGCCTTTTAGCCTCGTTGGTCTGTATTTGCGTAAAACTTTCTCAGCGTAATCTGAAAGTTCAGCTGATTTATCTTTGTACAATGCATAATTAAACGCTATAAAAAAATCTATATCACTTATGCCTGAAAGCCACGTATGTTTTCCGACAGAACCTCCAACTAATATTTTAGCTCGAATGTTATGTTTTTTCAAACTCTCTGAAACGTCTTGCAAAACCTCTAACACTACCTCGTATATTTTCTTTTCTTCTTCTTTTGATGGCGATATAAGTTCTTTCGCTTTCGCTGATATAGTCAGAGCCATAAAATTCATAGGGTAAATTACTATATAAGTCTAATTAAGATAAGGCCTAATTCAATACACAATGTAAATTAGTGAATCTCGCTATCGCGAGATATAGCCTAATTCAATATACAATGTAAATTAGTGAATCTCGCTATCGCGAGATATAGCCTAATTTAATGCGCAACGTAAATTAGTCAATCTCGCTATCGCGAGAAAAGCCTTAAAATCTGAAGAAGTTATACTAAATTATGTGGCCACTAAAGTTTGTAATCATACTAATAGCAATTGCTCTTATTGCAATTCCAGTTTCTGCTAATACAGTAGACCCCAGCGCAGTCTGCGGAAATGATGAAAAAGAATTAGGAGAGCAGTGTGACGGTTTGGATTCTGAGCTATGTCTAGACAGATGTAAATCTACGTGTGAATGTCCTGAAAACACAAGAGATAGAACAGACGTTCCAAATTACAGACAAACTATATTTTTTGATAAATTAGAAATAAATAAAGTATATTTCATAAATAGTTCTCAGCCTCAATTTCCATTAATGTATATTTCATTCAAAATGCTAAAAGATACGAAAAATGTTACAATACATTTTGATCCGAATCTAACAGCAATTAATAAAATAAAACTCCCAAAAGGCGTAATTTACGAATATTTCAATACATCAACTTATACGCCAAGTTTAAACAATACACATATTGCGCGTTACACTATAGCATATAAGATAGATAAAAACTGGATAGCTAATAAACAAATAAAACAAGAAACTATTGATTTAGTTTATCTGAAATCAGCAGAGGACTGGGAATCTGTTACGGCTGTAAAAACTTACGAAGATAGTAAATATAATTATTATCAAAGCGTATTTCAATCCGGCGAGTTTCATACATTCGCAATAGTTGGCGACAATAAAACTGAAACAATAAATATTCAAAATCCAGTATGCGGCGATGGCATACAGCAGAATGGAGAAACGCCGGCAAACTGCTGTATCGATGCTGGTTGTCCGGTAAATCAATACTGCATTGGAACTGTTTGCAGAGAAACAAACTTATGCGGAAATAACATTTGTGAGAATGCTGAAACTTTATTCAATTGCCCCGCAGACTGTTCTCGCGATATATTATTATCCCCTGGATATTTCTTTTTAGTTTCCATTATAATATTAACTGGGATTTTAAGTTTGAAATGGTTTGTATCGCATAGAGAACGTCAAAAACCTGTAACGAAATACGCAAAGTGGAAAAAATCTAATCGATAATTATAGTTCTGCCGTGTTTATTTTTGAACTGCTGAATTGAATCAAGAGCTTCCTTAACTTCCTGCAAATGCTCTTCGTGCTTGCTAACTTGCGAATGTATTTCGTTAAGTTTATTTGGCGCATCGCTAAGCTTTGACATTTTTGATTCGAGAGCTTCAACTTGATTCATTACATCAACTAACTTACTAATATATGCATTAGTTTTATCATTGATTTGATCAAATCGTTTTATAAAAATTCTTGCTGTATCTTCTACTTCTGCTGTGGATTGATTAACTTCTCTTTGTGTTTTTTCAACAGCTGTTGCTTTGGTACTTAAATTTTGCATAAATTTATTTGCTCTTGAAATTTCTTTTGAAGATTTCTTAGTATGTTCATGCGACTCATCTATTTTGATAGCGAGTTCCTGTAAAAACTTCTTATGAAGATTATCTTGTTTGACTGCTTGTTCGCTTAAAATCTTTATTTCTTTCCATATATTTGCTACATCAGATTCGAGCTTACTTAATTTGGTTTTACCAGAAACTTTTCTAACCATAGTATAGATAAGCTATAATTAGGTATATAAAATTTACTTGTAGAATAAATTTTCTGGATCGCTAGCGCGGTATATAAAATCTTCTGGATTTTCTGAACCGCTAGCGCGGTATATAAAATCTTTCACGGAAGAATGGATTTTCTGGACCGCTAGCGCGGTAAAATATTGTTCCGCTACTCAGAGTAGTTAATATCTATTACTCCGGGCAGTTCTGCGGCAGCTTCTACAAACGCCTGCGGAGTTTTAAGCTTCTCACCCTGTTTCATATCAAAATATTCATAGAATTTTTTTGTTGGCTGCAGCCATTTGCTCAATCCAGATTTACTTGATTCTACATAGCCTTTCTCAATGAGCGTCTTAATATGTGTATACGATTTGTTGGAGCGCACTCGTACAACATCACATTGTCTTGAGCCGCCTCTCCACGCAATATAAGCTAAAGTTTCTAAAACTGCTCTATCGAATTCTGGCTCTGCTGCTTCTTTTACGATGGTTGTATGCTCATCTTTAATCCTAAGTTTCCAAATATCGCCAGCATCAAGCAGTTGCAATCCAGCTTCTCGTTTTACATAATCCTGTTGCAAGTCTTGAAGCGCATTCTTGACAGTAGACGTGAAACCCAAATTTACTTTATGAGCTAAAACCTGTATACTTACTCCTTCTGGCATACAAAATAATATTGCCTCTAGCTTTGCTTTCAAATCGCTATTAACTTGAATTTTACTTGCGCTTTTTTCTGGCTGTTTTGGCTGACTTTTTGTTTTTACCACTTTTATTTCTCCTTACTTTCCCGGATTTAATTCTGACATCAGGAAGCTGTTCTTTAATTATTTCTTGGGGTTTAATCGCATCTTCTATATCTTCGCGTTTTAATTTCTTGCTTAATTCCTCTTCATTTATATCTACATAAATTTTTCCGAATGATTCTTCTTGGCGCAGTCCCACTTTACCTTCGTTTGCTAAATGCAAAAGCGAAGTAAATGTCCAGATTTTATCCTCTTTGCTCCCTGATGGTATTATATCTGTAAATTCAGCTGTTGTTTTCTTAAATTTAGCAACATAACTGCGAAGAGTTTCAAATACCGCTTGTATTTTTTCAACCCAATCTGTTCGTTTAATTTCTTGTATTGGTCTTATAACATCTCGTCCATAGTCTCTCAATCTATTTTCTCTCCTCTGATCAACTTCGAGAGCTTGTTTTAATGCATCTATCAACTCAAATACAGTAACTTTTCTTTTTCTTACGCCCGGAATTCTTAGCTGCAATCCTGCTTTGGAAAAGCGTTTTTCTCCTTCCAAATCAAATAAATCACCTTCATCAAACTGTTCTTGAAATTCTTCTGGATTTGTAAGCTGCAGAAATTCTTTATATCCCATTCTATCAGCTTTCAATCTTAATAACAATGCTGCAGCTGAAATTACTTTGCCAGATAATCTAAAATTCGTTTCCTTTAGTTTGCTTACAATCTTCAAATATTCCCGCGCTAAAGTAGAAATTTCGACATCCCATGGATCTATTTTACCGCTTTTAGCTAAATCTATAATTATAGTTCGCCATGTAACATCATCCTCTTTGAAAATCAAACCATATACTTGATCTGTGCTGTCTATTTTCGGAGTCTCTATTTCTATATCTTCAACATCTTCGATTTGTGTTTTTGCTTTTAATTTTACCATTTAAACCATCAACGTAATTGCAAACATACCTATACAAAGCGCGAAAAATCCTATCCAAATTGATTTACTCCATTGCCAAACTTTTGCGCCGTCTAATAACGATATTGGTATCATATTAAATATTGCCAGCCAAGCATTAACCTGCGCTGTAACTATTGCTAATTGAAATCCCATTGCTGCAAATGGCAAAAATGCTGCTGTCAAAATTACATTTACTACCGGACCTGAAATTCCTATTATTCCCATGTCTTTCAAATCTATTGATCTAGAAGAAAATCCAAAAGGGGATTTTCTTATATTTGATATCATAGTGGCTCCTGGTGCAGCGAAGACAAATCCGCCTTTAGTTATTACTGCTAAACCAACTGCCATTAAAAGTCCCATAGGCCAGGCTCTGAACTCTGCCCAGAGTCCTTTTTTCTGTGCTACGAATTTGTGTGCTAATTCGTGCAGAGTAAATGCTAATCCGACTGCGATAAGCGCATCAGTAAAGTAACTTAGCTTATAGCCTTGAAAGAAAAGATTTCCGCCAAAAACTACATCACGGTTAAGAATAAGTGAAAAAGCGAATGCGAGTGCTACGGTTGCTACAGCAATATGCTGCACTTCCTCTAATGAAAAATGATATTTTGACATATTATATCTTTAAGCCAACTGCGTTGGATTCTCCAGTTTTTGCCATACTAATTCCATATATATTATCTGCTTCTGAAATTACATTATCGTTATGGCTTATCATTATTACTTGTGCGCGCTTGCTGTATTCTTTTAGAAGCTTTCCAACTTTTTCTGAATTTACTTTATCCAAAGCTGCATCAATCTCATCTAAAAGATAAAACGGAGCTGGCTCAAAATCTTGAATTGCAAAAATAAACGATAAAGCTACAAGAACTTTTTCTCCGCCAGACAAAGATGCAAGAGACATACGTTTACCCTTCAAATCTTTTACATTTACAGATACGCCGCCTTCGAATGGATTTTCTTTATTTTCAAGCTCCAACATTGCATAATTCTTATCCGCGATTTTTGCGTGGAGCTGTTCGAAATTCTTTGCGACTTCATCATAGGTTTTCATAAATGATTCTTTCTTTCTTTTTTCCACATCATCAATCATACCAAGAACTTGATTTTTTTCTTCTGCGAGTTTAGACGATTTTGTTGCAAGCTCTTCATATTCCTTTTCAACAGATTCAAAAATTTCGAGTGCACGCATATTTACATTTCCTAATCTTGTCAAAGATGCGGAATAAGTCCTAATTTCTTTTTTCGCTTCTTCTAAATTCTTTATCTCTGATAGAATTTCTGCACCTTTGTAATCTTCCATTTCTTCATCAAGTGTGGTTATTTGAGCTGAAATTTCTGCTTTATTTATAGAAAGCTGATGTTTATCTTTTTCTACAGATCCTATTTGGAATTCAAATTTATGTCCATTATTTTCAGCTTCGCGCAGCTCTGATGAAAGTTTTGTTTTTGTATCTGTAAGTTTTCGTAATGCGCCGTGGAATTTTTCTGATTCTTTTTCTCTTGCTTCGAGTTTTTTATCTAATTTTCCGACTGAAATTTCTGTATCTTTTGCTTGTTTCTCAAAAGTTTTCTTTTCTTTATCCAATCCCGATAAAACTTTAGTTATATTTTCCTGCTCTGGTAGAAGTCCATTTTCTAACGTAGCTATAATTGCTGCGAGCTGGCTATCAATTTGATTTTTCTCATCATTCAAACTCGATAATTCTTTACTTTGCTCGCCGAACTGCAATTCTCTTAGTCTGGCACGCACAGAATTTTTCTCTTCTGCTTTTTCTTCAAGAGCTTCATCTAAACTATTTAATTCTTTTTCTAATCTTGCAACACTTGAATTCAATAATTTTATTTTATGTTCGTTTTCTTTGCTCTCAGACTGCAAATCGTTGATTTTATTTATTTTATCTTTCGCGCCTCTTTCATCTCCTAAATCGGCTTTCTGCGCTCTCAACATAGTTACTTGTGAATCCAATTCTAATCTTCGTCTTTCTGAACTTTCCATTTCAGATTTTATTGCTTCCAAATCTGATTCTACTTTTACCAAAGCACCTTGTGCTCGGGTATCTTCAAACTCTAAACCCGAACTTTTCGGTCTATAACCGCCAGTTATAGCTCCGCTCTTGTCAAAAACATCTCCATCGAGTGTTACCATTCTATATGTTGAAATACCTAAACTCTTAGCGGTATTTACATCTTTGACAATCAGAGTATTTCCAAAAATATATTGGAAAATTTTCTTATATTTTGACTGACAATTAATTAACTCTGATGCCAAGCCAAAGACATCTTTATTACTTAGAACCGTTTTTGGTATAGAACTTGTATCGGGAGTTTTTATTTTATCAAGAGGCAAAAGAGTCGCAATTCCTGCTCTGGCATTTTTCAAATCCTGCAGACATTTTATTGCTGTAGTTGTATTTTCTACAACTATATTTTTTAGTCTTGCGCCTGCTGCAACTTTTAATGCAACAGAATATTCAGGATCTACTTGTCCAAGTTCTGCAACAGTACCCAGGATATTTTTATTACCGCTTCGCTTCAAAAGCCCTATTGCTTTATCTTGTAAAAGAACTTCGTGCGCCCCTGATTTTATCCTAATACTTCCAGCTTCAGATTCTTTCTTAATTAACTCTTTTCTTAAATTACCGATTTGTAAAGCGAGTTTAGAATCTTCGTTTGCGAGTTTATTTATTTCTTTTACAATATCATCGTAACTTATTTTTCCTGTTTTCTGTGAGGTTACAGATTTTGTAAAATCAGTTAGCCGTTCATTTATTGTTTGTATTTGGCTTTCAAGAATTTTTATTTCCGCCAGCATTTCGTGTCTTTGTTCGTTTAGCTTCTGACGTTCTTTGGCGAGAGTTTCAATATTCCCTTCAAGTGCACTCGCTTGATCTTCGAGTGTCTTCAAATCTGTTTCTTCAACTTTGCGCTTAAACGATGTTAATTTTTTGGAGAGTTCTTTTTCTCTCTTTTCGAGTTCATTTCTTTCGTTTTGCTTCTCTGAAATTTTCTGTTGTATATTACCAAGATTCTTATCTAAATCTACTTTTCGCACTTCAATCCTATCGATTTCATTTAATGAGCTAGCAATCACGTTACGGGATTTTTCCGATTCAATCCTTAATTCTTCCATATCTTTTTGCAACTGAGAAAGTTCTGGACCGCCTTTTTCTTCTATTTGTTTCTCAAGTTTATCGATAGATTTAGTCAAATCTGAAATCTTTTGTTTAGAGATTTGTATATCTAGTTTTAGATTTTCGAGTTCATTATTTTTACTGCTAATATCGTCATCTACTTTTTCTTTTTTTGCTAATGCATAGTTTTTTCTTATACTGACTTCTGTTGCTTGAGCTGACTTAAGCTGTTTTTCTACATCTCTGTATTTTTCTGCATCAGCTTTTTCCTTCTCGAGATTTTTCATATAAGATCCTTTTTCAGAAAGAATAATGTCTACTTCCTTCAATCTCTCGTCAACTTTAGCAAGTTCTTGCAATGCTTTATTTTTTCTGTCTTCGTAGAACCCTATTCCGGCAATCTCCTCAATTACCTGCCGCTTATGTATTGGCTTCATATCTACAAATCTAGCTATATCGCCCTGTAGAATTATATTATGGCCATCTGGGAATATTTTTGCTTTTGATAGCAACTCAAGAGCTTGCTGTCTTGTAACATTCTTATCATTTATTTTATATTGAGTTTGTCCGCTCTTTTTTATTTTTCTTTTTAATTCTACTTCTTTCGTATCGTAAGGAAAAACTTTTGCTCCGTTGTCGAGTGTTAAAACTACTTCGCCTTCTGAAGCGACATTAGTTTTTCTTCTGAATAAAAGCTCTGCAAAATTATCCGCCCGCAAATCTTTGGAACTCATTCGCCCAAGAACAAAACAAAGTGAATCGATAACATTTGATTTTCCAGAGCCATTAGGTCCAATGCAAATATTTAAGCCGTTACTGAGGTCGAAAATAGTCTTGCGATTAAATGATTTAAAACCGCGCATTTGAAGCTGTTTTAGATAAGTAACTGGCATTCTTAGTGAGGGTATTTAATTACTTATAAACATAGCGTTTCTAGAGGCTATTATGGGCTTAATCTCTCTGGATCTCTTGGGAAAAGGACGGCTTCTCTTATGTTATCTAAATTTAAAATATTTTTAACCATTCTATCTATTCCTAACCCAAAACCACCGTGTGCCGGCGTGCCGAATTTAAATGTGTTCAAATAATCTTCAAAATCTTTGACGTTCAAGCCTTTTTCCTTTATCTGACTGGCTAACTTTTCATAATTATGCTCTCTTTGTCCGCCTGATGCCAGCTCTTCGCCGTTATATTCGAAATCGAAAGCTTTGCTATAGGTCTTGCCGTCTTTCATAATATAAAATGGCTTTATTCCGAATGGAAATTTAGTAATAAAATATGCTTTAGTTTTGTATTTCTTTTCTATTAAATCGCCAAGTTTCTTTTCATCTTCTGTTCCGATATCATCTCCTTTTTTTATTTTTATTCCTTCTTTGGCTAGCAGTTTTAATGCACTTTCGTAAGTTACTTTTGGAAATGGAACTTTTGGCACGTTTAGATTTATTCCTAATGTCTCAAGTTCGTATTTATTATGCGCATTTAACTTCTTCAAAACAAAAACAAACATATCTTCTATTATTTTCATAATATTATTTTCATCTTTTAGAAATGCCATTTCGAAATCAAACTGGGTAAATTCTGCGAGATGTCTCATTGTATGCGACTTTTCTGCTCTAAAGGCGGGACCAATTTCATAAACCTTATCCAATCCTGCAGCGAGAAGCATTTGTTTGTATAGTTGCTGGCTCTGACTCAAATAAGCTTTCTTACCATAATAATCAAGTGAGAACAATGTTGCGCCGCCTTCTGCTCCGCTACCAACAATCTTCGGAGTCTGCATTTCTATAAAGTTATTTTGCTGCAAATATTCTCTTATATAATAGTTCATTGCTGACCTTAATTTGAAAATTGCATATTTTTTTGAACTTCTTAAATCCAAAACTCTCCAGTTTAATCTCTTGCTTAAGTCAGTTGGTATCTTGCCAGACATATCTATCGGCAAATTTGCATCTGCTTTTGATAAAACTTCGAACTTCTGAAGTTCTACTTCATTTCCGCCAGATTTTAACTTTGATTGGCGGACTTTTCCCTTTGCATAAATTACAGATTCATGTGTTAGGTCTTTTAACGAATTTATGAGTTTCTTATTTGATGCTACTAACTGGACTTCTCCTTCTCTATCCCTTAATTTGACAAATGCTATTTTTCCAAGAACTTTTATGACTGCGGCCCAGCCAGCAAGTTCGACTGCACTTCCAACTTTTGCTTTTTGTATGTCTTTACTATAAGAGCGGTTCATAGTCATAAAAAGTTATATTATTATTTAAAGGTTGACAAGTTTTAAATACTATACTTCGGGTATATAAGTATGGCTAAAAGGCGAAAAGCTAAAGGCGAAAATACTGAAAGAAACTCATTCGTAGCTATAACGCTCGTCTCTATTGTGGCTATAATCGGTCTACTTGGTCTATTTGGAACGGGCAATGGAGTATTTACTGGAAGCGGTGCCGCAACAGCAGCAATTTCTACAATTTCATCCGATTACTTCTTAATGACTTTATTAGTTTTAGTGGGTATAGGTTTGGCTGGTTTGTATTTGCAAAACGAGAATGTTTTCTAGTCTTCAAAGTTTAATTTCTGCTGAGCTTTCGAATTCTTAAGTTTCTTTATATTTCCCCACGAATGCCTGATATATTTTGATAATTTATTTTCCCAGTGCTCTTCCACAAATTTTTGTGTTATTGGATCGGCAACATAGCCAGAACCGAAATCCAATTTGACTTCTTTTTTTAGCTTTTCGATTTCAGCGTCTCTTGTAACTTTCGCCAAAATACTTGCTGCTCCGACTTGCCTATGATTTAAATCTGCTTTGTGTTCTGCGTGTATATCAACATCCTTATTCTTCAAATGTTCTCTTATCATTTCTCCGAATTTAGATGCTTTTGGCGAAGTCGGAGAATCTACGTAAATTACATTTGGCTGGAGCTCATTAATTATTTCTGCTGCTTTCATAGCTTCAAGGTGGTTTAAGTTTATACCAGCTGTATTTTTATTGTCAATTTCATCTGCTTGTATTGAAATTATTTTGTAAGACTTTGCAATCTTAATTAATTTCTCAAATAATTCTTCTCGTTTCTTTGGTGGTATTAATTTAGAATCTCTAACATTTAATCTTACTAATTCTTCTGCATCTTTCTCATCGAAACATATTCCTGCAATTACTAAAGGACCTATTACTGGTCCTCTGCCCGCTTCATCAATGCCACAGATTTTCATAATATAATAGCGAGGGTTGGATTTGAACCAACGACCTACGGGTTACCAACGCTTGATTCCACAAAAGAACCTTTTGCGATATGAGCCCATCGAGCACTCCAGGCTGCTCTACCTCGCTGTAATGTTATGTTTTAGAAAACGATTTATAAGCCTTTACTCGCCAATATGTTTTACAGTCAGAGAATTTATACTCCTTTTGTACTCTTCTGCTTTTTTAGTTAATTTCCCTTTTGTCAAAAAAAGAACTGGTATTTTTTTATCTGCGCCAGTGTTATATGCCATATTCAAATCTGCATCGTTAATTATTTTTTTGTCCCTGACTATCGCAAGCATTTTTATTGGTCCAATTGCTGATTCTAATTCTACAACAAGTTCTGCATCTTTGCCTTTTTTCTGTAGTTCTTTGGAAATAATTACGCCGCCAATTCCTGTCAAATATCCAACAGCTTGTATTACACAATTACCTTCATCATACATTTTAATCTGTGTGGATTTAATCGGCTTTTCCTGTTCAGTTGACAATATGTAATTTAATTTTTCGATTTTAGTTTTAACTTCTGTCTTGGGCTTTACACTTTCTTTGGTTTTGCTCGATTTAGGTTTTGGTTCATCTGTTTCATCGGGGTGTCTTGAGCTTATACCAATTTGTTCCTCAATTAATTCTTTTACTTCTTCTACTACATCCGATTCTATATTCATATTTTTTAATTTTGATAATATTTCACCGCCAACTGCAACCGGTTTTTCAACAAATAAACTCCTAACATCTTCAACAGTTATTGGCAAAACGGCCTTGAGTTTTTTTTGCTTTACTTCTCGTTCTTCTATTTCACGCAATCTTTGCAAAAATTGCTCCTGCTTTTTTTGTAGTTCTGTAGAATCTTTGATGCGCGGCACCTCTAAGCCGTGCTTAGATTGTATTGGATTTATCGACTGAGGCTTTCCATAAGTAGAAGCTGTTACTATTACTTTACCTACTGATGCGTTTTGTTTTGCTGGCACTCGCACTTCACTTCGCTTGTTCAAGCCGAATGATTGTAGTCTAGCTCCGGCGGCAGCTTCTTGTCCCGGAACGTAATATAAAAACTCATTGCCAACCCGTTCAGCGGTTATCTTAATTTGATTGGCTTCAAGCATCTGCGAAAGAAAAGCTTTAGCTATGAAACTGTCCATATTAATTTTCTTAGCTACTTCTATTGGTAAAAGCGGACCGAATCGCTTGATTATTTCGGTAACCTGTTCTGGAGTTATTTTTGGTATATTAGCCATTATTTCATCCTGTAATAAATCAGTTAGAAACTATATTAAGAATTTCTATTTTGGAGAGAATAATAGACTATTCGCTTCGTCTGTAAGTATATTATGGATTACAAAGCCTAAGAGTAGCGGATATTAGTAGCTATATGTTGTATAAGTACTCTCACAAATCATAAGATTAGCAACTCTATTTTCTATTTTTGGGGTAAAGCGGGTATCTACAACCTCTAGCGAAATACCTTCTATTGTTGGTGTATTAACTATTGTAGCTATAACTGTTAACTCATTAATCTTTAAGGAGACTTCTCCTGCACCTATTACATCAGTCAAATGTACAGTCTGACCGTGTACTATTTTACTTTGTCCGGCGGTTAATGTAACTGGCACGCAATTTGTTGCAGTAACACTAGCTGCGCCCGATATATGACTAACGTTGGTTGTTGCTATTAGAATTGCTAATAAGAGAACAACGCCAATTATTAACTTTGAAGGTTCTAATTTCATTTTATTCATTCACAAATATATGATCTTCATCTATATAGCCGCGCAAAGCGTCTGCTAATTTTGTTCCACCTATAGCTTCTGGTAAAATTATATAATTTGCACCAGCTTTCTTAAATTTCGGAATTAATTTAGAATCGGATATTCTTGCAGCGACTTTCAAATTCGTATTTAATTCCTTTGCCGTCAGAACTGCAAGCAAATTCTTGCCGTCATCTCCAATTGCAACTGCGATTCCTATAGCATTACTAATACCTGCTTTAATTAGAACATCTTCATCTAGGGCTTCTGACTCAATAACATAATAGCCCTGCTCTTTCAGCTTCGCTATTGTCTCTTTATCTTTCTCGATAAAGACGACTTCCTCGCCTGAATTTTTCAACCTATCTCCTATTGGCTTTCCTACCCTGCCAGCTCCACAAACAATATAGTGTCCGCGTAAAGCCCTAATGTGTTTCGTTTCTTTTACCTCCTTATAATATTCGCCGAACTTTCCTTCAATCGCCAGTCCAAATGTAGTCCATAGCGCGAACCATATAATAAATGCACCGAAGAACTTCATTATAAGCCCCCACGTCCCAAGTGCAGGATCTACAGATCCGCTATTTGCTTTTCCAGCGCCTGCAAGCGTTGTTACAGTAAGTGCTAATGCTCCAGTAGGTGTTTCGCCAAATATTATTACCGAGCTTAACGCCCCTATCGTAAGTATCGCTACTATCAACACTACGAGCGCTCTTATCTGGCTTAAAAACTCAGTAGTATTTGAGACTTTCGGAAGCATACCCCAAACTCTATTTATTAGTATAAATAATTAGTTATGAATTATTATAGGTACAGATCAGATATGCTTATGTATTAGGTGCTCTTGACTGGCCTCTAGCAATCTTTTCAATTTCATTCGCTACGTGCTCTGGATGTCTGACTCCTGGAATTACAATCGGACCATCTTTCTGGAAACCGTGCAATTCTATTTTGCCAACGTTTAGAAAACGTTCAAATCCGCTTTGCCTGACTTCTACATTTGTCATAGTAGACAAGAAAATTCCTGTGCGGTTTTTTTTAACAACACCATCAATGAAATAAATCTGTTCTGGAGTTATGTGCCATCTTTTCGACATCAAAAATATTTCAGTTTCAAGTAAGAGCATTGCAATTCCCGCGGCAACTAAAATAGTTATGAAAATATTAAATTCGGAGAAGAATGTAAAACCACCATAAGCTCCGCCAAAAATTCCGGCGAGAACATAGTTGCTCAAGAAGCCGATTCTCGAAGGTTTTATTTTTAGTTTAATTTTATCAGACATATCATTCTACACCTAAGAAGTCTTCACATTCTCCCTTTGACAAACCCACATCTATACATTCTCGTTGCACTTCTTCATTACTGTGTCCTTCTATAACATATACCATTCCCTCATTTGATTGGGTTGTTATTTCATCAGATGTTTCGGTTGTATTGTCTTGAGTCTCCTGCAGTTCTACATCTTGCGGTATTATTACTGGCAAAGGTGTACTTAGCTCTCCAATTGTTTGTGGTTCGTTGGTTTCTGTGCTAGTACCTTGAGCTAATTCGTCTCCAATGTTCAAGCCTTTAGCTTTTGCATAATTAGTGATGCCTTCAAGCTGTACTTGTCCTGTTTCCAAAACACGGACTATTCCAATGAATGGTCCAAATTCAAAAGATTCTGCATCTAAATTAAATGTAACTTTTCCATTATTAAATGAAATACTGCCAGTCATATCTTCTCCAGAGAAAGACGGCAAACTTGCGCCGGATAAAGTTAGACTTTTTACTTCCAATCCATACGCAGTCAAATCGACAGTCTTGTCGCTCGTCTGTCCAATTCCATTAATATAGAATTTTGTTGCTTCGCCTTCGAGCGAAACTAATTTCGGATTTAGTGAATCGAGGGATATTTTTCCTTTAAAATTAATTATGCGCAGTTCCAGCGTCTGCTCACCAATTACATCAAGCTGACTTTTATCTATTTTCAAAACGGAATTTGGTGAATCATAAACTAAAACTAATTCTTCGTAAGTTCCTTTTGCAGATATAGGAAATCTATCAAGAGTTGCTGTCATTTGTATAGTTTTCTCTCCAGCTATTGCGCCCGGCAGCGATGTAAAAAAACCTGTTGGCGTTGCTTGCCCCAAAAGTGCTATGCCTGCTATCGCTCCCAAAACTATAATAGCCAATATGATTTTCCAGTTATAGATTTTATTGTGATGACTAGGCCCTATTGTGATGGATTCATTCATACTTTGAGGAATTCGTGTATGTATATAAAAGTTACTTTAGAAGAGACTATAACTTTTCTAAATCTGGCGCAGTATATATTATAAATGCGGGAGAGAGGATTCGAACCTCCGAAGACACTAAGTCAATAGATGTCTCAATTCTTCTTGAGTCTATCGCATTTGACCGCTCTGCCACTCCCGCATGAAGTGAAACGAATGCGAGCCAGCCAACCGAAGTTAAGCGCTGCCCGCATGAACGAAGTGAATGCGGACCAGTCAAAACCTTTGTGGTTTTAGCCTTTGTGGTTTTAGACGCTGCCATCTTTTTGTCTTCTTTAATGATGACCAGCCAAAACCTTTAGGTTTTAGGCGCTGCCCGCATGAGTGAAACGAATGCGAGCCAGCTAAAAAGTTTATCTTTTTAGGCTAGTGGGCCCAGCAGGATTTGAACCTACGATCCCATCCACGTCAAGGATGTGTCATACCGGGCTAGACCATGGGCCCTTAAGAAAATATAAAAACAGCTTTTTTAAACCTCGCTAAGGCTCAGAAAACAAAGAAAATCTGTTTTGTAAAGTAGATTTTGTATGCCTTACTAAAGGCTCAGAAAACAAAGAAAATCTAATGATTTTCTGGTTTTGAAAACCCAAAGGTTTTCAATATCTGTTTATTTGTAAAGTAGATTTTGTATGCTTATGTTTTGATTCTATCTACTAAATCGCCTACTCTTTTTTCAATTGCAGCTCTAACAATTATGCCGCCAAACAAAAGACCTGCTGATAATAGCGCAACTCCGATTGCCTTGTAAAATACCAGTGCATAAATCAAACTAGCTCCGAATGAAATATCGAAAATTCCTGTAAAAAAACCAGACAGAGCTGCCACCTCTACCGCATCCGATGGAGTTGGTATAATTATATAAATTCCTATAAATGCCAACACTAAAGCGACAGCTGTGAGTATGTCTAATCGAATTTTAGGAGTATAGTGAAACTTGCGATAGACTTTATGCGTTCTATCTGATGCATGCGGCACTTTAAAATTTCGTCTCATGGGGGGGATTTACATCTAATAAAGTATATAAATATCTTACATTTAATTTACCTATGACTAACCAAGCGCAGAAATTTGAGTATGTTCAATTTGAAGACTATAACGGCTTGATCGGCAAGGTTAAATTGATTTCAAAAGACCTAAAAGAGTGTAGTGGCGACATAGAGGATTTACAAAAATTGCACGATGAAAAGCAAAAAGAAGCGAATATAGCAAAAAAAATCGTATTGGATATCAAAGAATATATCAAAGAACTTAATTCTATGTTTATGAGCGATTTATTTGGAGCAGAAAAAGTGGATTATAAAACTTCTGGCGCTTCTCCAAAAGAGAAAAAAATAAGTAAATTTGTAAATAAAGATGCTCTTATGAATTTGCAAAAAAATATTGATGCATTACGAAACCAATTGGACTAAACAAATATGACAGGTGGGCGAAAAGCTTATAAATTCCCACAACTAATTCTATGTATGGAAATGGAAACTGTAACATTAGATGAAAAAGGAAGGCTAACAGTACCAGCGCAAGCCAGGGCTACGGCGAAGACAAAAGAATTTGTTGTAATAACTTTAGGCAAGCAAGTCCAGATTGTTCCAAAACCGTCGCTAAAACAGCTGCTCGGTCTATCTAAAAAAGTAACAGCCAAGGATTTGAGAGATGAGCAAGAGCGCATTGCTTGATTCCTGGGCTTGGATAGAGATATTCAGAGATACACCTGCTGGAAGAATGCTCCAAGAGCGCTATGAGACTTCTGAAAAAATAATATCCGCGATAAACTTGCACGAAGTTTATAGGAAATTTCTAGTAGAGGATTTAGCTTTAGCCGTATTTGCAAGAAATTCTATGCTAGCTGCTGCAAAGGTGTTTCTAGTTTCAGCGGAGCTTGCGCTTCGGGCTGCAGAGCTAAGGAAAAAATATCCTCGATTTTCAATGGCAGATTCTATCATAGCAGCAACAGCAGAAGAAAATAATGCGATTTTAGTCACAGGCGATGAGGATTTTAAAGGCGTGACCGAGATAAAAGTACATTTAATCTAAAATTTGACTTTGGAAATTCTAAAGAATAGATGAAATTTAACTTTCGTCTGGAGTTGTAAGTTTAGATTCTACATCTGTAACTTTTTCCTGTGCTTCTTGCAGCAAGGCATTCCAGCCTTCTATTATTTCGGCTTCTTTTGTTTTAATTTGAGAAATTTTATCTAGCGTATTTTTTAATTCATCAATTTTTGTCTGCATATTTTCAATAGTTTGTACGATGTCTTTATACTTTTTAATTTTTATAAAAACAGTTGTTTTTTCTGACTGACTTGCGTGTTTAACTTGCGGCTGAGCCGACTTAATAGCTATTGGTTTTGTGCGTGCCATCTTTGGAAAAGACGGCAATTCTATATCATCTGACTCTGGTAAAGCTGGCAGAGGTGGTAAAGCTGGGAATTTATCTTCTGTTACTGCTGTTTTTCTTTTAAACAATTCCATAGCTTATTCAGTATGGTTTAGCTTTTATATATTATTCACTTCTATCTGGGGATGAGGTTAATAATTCCGCTATTTATTCTTTTAATTCTGCCCGCAGCTTATGCTGATGATTTAGAACTTTCTATAACTGCGGGAAATTTCTTTTCGGATGAATCAAATAAATACAAATTAATTGTGAGAAATTTGGATGGAACTGCTCCAGAATATATAAATTTTACAATCGAGTATTGGATTTCAAATTCTAATGATGAATTAATTAGCGGCTATCCAAAAACTACGAACAATGATTTGAAAGAACAACGGACAATAAATAGGCAATGGACGCCGGATGACACTGGATTATTTTCCATTTGTGCTAAAATAATTTCAACTACAACAAATGATGACAATTCTGATAACGATTATTTTTGTAGTGAAGTTTCTGTAGCTGGACAAGTAAATCAAACTGAAGAAATTGTTGTCGCTGAAGAAAGCAGCGAAGAAGAAACTAATAGTGCGGTTATGGATGGAATAGAAACATACGAAGAGGAAGTAAATATTAGTTTTAGTACTTCTACCGAAGAGAATAAAATTGAATTAATACAATTACAAAACGTGCCATCGAATAAAATAGAAAAAGTATTTGAACAAAAACCAGATACAACAAAAGCGGCTATGTTTTTATTTATAGTCGCATTAGTAACTATAATTATTGTATTCTTATTTAAAACCTATAAAGATTCAAATAAGCTTTAATTTCATTTAGGTAATTGGTACTATGAGCATAGAGTTCTTCTTTCATAGTTTCTATCGTACTTTTGTAAAGATACTTCTCGTAAAATGTTTTCACGAATTTTATATAAGGTGTTGCTTCCCACGTATCTTCTTTGTCTAAGATTAAAGTGGCAGTTACGTAAATCTCTGCCTTGCCTTTTTGCATTTTCTTCTTTTTGCCGTCTTCATCTTCAGCTTCTACATCTTCTATCTCTATTATAAAAATAGTTGATACCTTATATTTAGAATATTCATCTACTTCTCTTACGGCTTCCCATTTTATTTCGAAAGAGCGCATAGCATCTTTTATTTTTTCATTATATTTAATTTCGTTAACTTCAAACTTTTGTGCAACCAGCCAATCATGCAAATGTAAGTATAAATCTCCGAGATTAAATATGCCTGTGTATTTGACTTTTTGATTGTCTATTATGGTGATGCTAGTTGACATATGTTATTTTACACCTTGTCGGCTGAATAAAAACCTTTGCAATACTATGTACAAGTATATTTATATACTGCAAACTCTGTTTGAGAATATGGAGCATATACTGCATCATACAAAAAAAAGAACTCCTGATTTGTTGGAAATTGCAACGCTTGGCGTTTTAATTATTTGGACAACAACTACAATTTGGCTATTGGCGAGAGCAATGACCCTGCCAATATTAAGTTCTATAACGTGGGAATCTTTACAGGCTATTTTTACAGCTTTTATTAGTATCACTCTTCTTGTTTTAGCAGTTATATTAGCAGATATAAGAAAAGAATTGAAAGATTTGTATAACTAATATAAAAGAAACAATAGCTTTTGGTTTTGTAGATTTCAATAATTACAATACAACAAGACTTTTAAGACTTTATTAGCGCTTCTGTTTGTTAAAATGAATAATCAAATGCAGCCAATATTTATTCTACCCGAAGGTACTACACGCAATACTGGCAAATCTGCTCAGCGTGCAAATATAGCTGCGGCAAGAGCCGCTGCTGAAACTGTTAGAACTACTCTTGGTCCAAAAGGCATGGATAAAATGCTTGTTGATTCTATGGGTGATGTCGTAATTACAAATGATGGCGTAACAATTCTCGACGAAATGGAAATTGAGCATCCAGCGGCTAAGATGATGCTTGAAATCGCAAAAGTTCAAGAAAACGAAATAGGAGACGGCACTACAACTGCCGTAATACTTGGCGGAGAATTATTGAAAAATGCTGAAGAGCTGTTAGAGAAAAATATTCATCCCGCTGTAATTGCAAATGGTTACAAATTAGCAGCAGAAAAAGCTCAGGAAATTCTGCCAAAGCTTAGCAAAAGCGTAACTATCGAGGATAAAAGCGTACTCACAAATATTGCTATAACTGCTATGACTGGGAAAAATGTTGAAATGGCGCGAGAAAAACTTGCTCAAATTGCAGTTGATGCCATTCTTAGAATAGCGGAGCAGAAAGATGGTATCATAATAGATACTGATAACATAAAGTTAGTAAAGAAAGAAGGTGCAGGTGTGACCGCCTCACAGTCTGTCCAAGGAATAGTTTTGGACAAAGAGCGCGTTCATTCAGGAATGCCTCGTTCAATTAAAGATGCAAAAATAGCTTTGCTTGAGTGCGCTATTGAAGCACGAGAAACCGAAACTGACGCTAAAATACAGCTTACAGATCCAAGACAATTACAGGCTTTTTTAGAGCACGAAGAACGCGCTCTAAAAGATATGGTTGGAAAAGTAATTGCCAGCGGTGCGAATGTAGTTTTCTGTCAGAAAGGTATCGATGATATGGCGCAGCACTATTTAGCTAAAAAAGGAATTTATGCCTTAAGGCGCATTAAGGACAGCGATATTGCTGCCTTAGCAAAAGCTACCGATGCAAAAGTAGTTGCCAATATTAACGATTTAACTTCTGATGATTTAGGTTATGCTGGATTAGTTGAAGAAAGAAAACTGCATAAAGAAGATATGACATTTGTTGAGAACTGTAAAAATCCAAGAGCAGTTTCTATAATCTTAAGAGGCGGAACAAAACACGTCGTAACGGAAGTTGAAAGAGCTATGACTGATGCGATAGGCGACATTTCCGCAGCCATAACTGTAGGAAAATATGTAGCCGGCGGAGGCGCAATTGAAATAGAATTGGCAAGAAGACTGCGCGCATATTCGGAACAATTATCTGGAAGAGTTCAGCTCGCTGTCCAAGCCTTTGCAGAGTCATTAGAAATAATTCCAATAACTTTAGCGGAAAATGCTGGACTTGATCCGATCAATGTTATTACAAATTTGAAAGTGAAACACGACAATGGCGAAATACACGCTGGAATAGATATAGAAACCGGTGGCTCTCGTGATATGGTAGAAGTCGGAATAATAGAACCATTAAAAATAAAAACTCAAGCTATACAATCTGCAACCGAAGCGGCAATTATGCTTCTACGAATTGATGATATAATTGCAGCTCATAAAATAAATAAAGGTACGGGAAGTCCTCAAATGTCTCCAGGTATGCCTGGTATGGGTATGTAGTTAATCAAAAGTATTTAAAGTCCCTTCTTAATTAATTATTAGAGGTAAAATGGCTAAATATCCTATTCATCGCTACAGCGCTTCAACTAGAGAACCAGGTTCTAATGATAAATTAGTAAGAACTCTTATTTCGAGTAACGTCGAGACGCAAAGAAGTATGGCTCGCGTAATAGACAGTCTTAACGGATTAGTTACGATGTTAAAAGAAGGCGGCGACGAAACTGATTCCGAAAAGCCATCTGCTAATCAAATGCCAATTATGCAGCCCCAATATTCAAAAGAGACTGCTAGTCCTGAAGCAAGTAAACAAATTTTGCAAAGATTAAATAACCTTGAAGGACAGCATAGACAAATAGTAGAAGCGCTAAACGTCATAATCAATCACTTAAAGAGGTTCGCAAATGAGGCTAAATAAGAGAAAGAGGGGAATAAGTCCAGTAATAGCTATAATTTTATTGCTGATGATGACTGTAGCTGTGGCTGGAGCCGCATTTTATTGGCTTACAAGAATACAAGGACAAATGCAGGGGGGAGTTGAAAGTTTTGAAAGTAATCTTTTTGAAAATATAGCTTCTAATATAGAAGTTATCGATGCTGATTATTCTTCAGCTAACGAAAATATAACAATGTATTTGCAAAATACAGGCAACAAAAAAATCCCACTCGTAAAACGTTCTACATTTCCAACTACAACTTGGATTTTAAGAGACCAAAATGGAGTTGCGGTTTGTTCAAGTGACTGGAGCGGTGAAGGAACTGCTGTAAGCTGTGCTACGGGCTGCGGTGCAAATGTCAAAATCGATATTGGAGAAATAAAAACTGCAACAGTAAATACGGCTGGAACTAAATGCGATATATCTAGTTATGGCGGCGGAAAAGTATTCCACTTCATAGTAGACTTTAGCGGCGAAGCTAGCGCGGGTGGAAGTTTCATAACTCCAGAGGATGTATGATGAAACGTGGTATTACACCCATTATTGCGATTATTTTATTATTAATGATGACAGTCGCTGTCAGCGGAGCGATGTTCTACTGGCTTTCAAGAGTTCAGGGACAAACTCAAGGTGCCGTTGAAAGCTTCCAGTCTAATTTATTTACTAACATAGCTTCCGAAGTTTCTATAATAGAAGCAAATTATAACGATACACTGGAACAATTGCACATATTCTTGCACAATACAGGAAATACGCAAATCACATTAGATAATAGTACAACTTATCCGACGACAGACTGGATATTATTTGATTCTGATAGAAAATCGGTTTGCTCAACAGATTGGGGCAGTACTACAAACTCTACACCTTGTTATTCTGGCTGTGGCTCAACAGTCGAATTATCGGTTGGACAAATAAGAGAAATTAGATTAAACTTGACAAATAGCCCTTGCGATATCACATCTAAAGTAAATGGCTCGGTCTTTAGTTTTATTATAGATTTCTCTGGCAAAGCTACTACAGCGGGCAGCTTCGTCAAATAAAATTATGTTTATTTTGATGTGGATCTGGTATAATTTCTACTATTTTATTGTTCTTGAATTCTAAACGCACCGTACTTGGCAACCCGCCGCGTGACTTAAATTCGCCCACTAATCTAGCCCATTTGGGTTTTGTTATTTCTATTTAAGGATTCTATCAGACCACGTTCTACTTCGTATAATGCATCTCCGTAGAAATATGCAGTAGATACTAAATAATTAACCATTTGCTCTCCTCAGTATATCATATTTATCCTCCGTATTAGTAAGTATTAAATCATTTTTCTTAAGTTTAGTTTCATTCTCTAAATAAACTGACTGCTTCCACCCAAAAGCATTTGTCAACAGAACGGGTATAGTTGCAGCGGTTAATCTAACATTAAATTCTAAGAAATATGCTCTATTATTAAATATAAAATCTAGACCGAAAAAACCATTGTAATGTTTGAACAAAGTTTTTCCTTGCTCTAAAATATCTCTTAAGAACTCTATCTCTTTAAAGTTTTTTAAATCTAATATTTCATTACCTTTGAAAAAATATCCGTCTTCTGTTATCTGTTTTGTATATCCAAAAGCTATTATTTTATTCTTGTCTTTGTACAATTGAATGCTAAAAGGCGTTCCATATATTTTACGTTCCAAATAGAAACATAATTTACCATTCTCTTTAAAATTGAATTTTTTGAAATATTTAATCTTAATTTTAGTGCAATCGAAAGATGTAAAACCTCCAGATCCAAGATTTCGTTTCAAAAAGAACTCATTATCTTTGGCTAAAATATTCTTGAGGTGCGTAAAATCCTGTACAATTATAAATTCTGGCGTATTACGCTTTATAGTTTTTTTCTGCATTATTTTATTGTTTAGTTTTAGGAAATCCATCCAGTTATAATTTATAGATACATTATTTTCTTTAGCAAGTTTATCTGCATCTGGGTGTGGTATGCCTGCCCACAAGCACTTAAATTTTTGGATTTTCTCTAATCTTTTGTATATAGATGTTTGGGCCAGCTTTCCTAATTTAACTATTACTATATTATTTTTATTGATATATTTTAAGGAGGCGCTATTTTCGTTTGCCAAACAAGTTGCTCCGTTTAATATCCAAGGAAGCAAATTCTCATATTTCCGCATCTCTGGTATTTCATAGTTTAAACTCTCACCAAGTCCTCTGAAATCCAGACTGTATAGAACATCTTTCTTATTTAATTCAGATACTTCTTCCGGCGTTAATTTGCTAATCTTTACTTCCATAATGCCTATAAATCCTAAACGTATTAATATATTGTCTGAGAATGTCTAATTTGTGTTTAGTTAGTATTCTAGATTTTATGGTGCCTATATGTATTCAATAGCGCTAACATATTTAAATAAAACCATTGTAAACTCATATTATGAAAAAAGGCCTGTCAACTCTGATTGGTGCACTTTTGCTAATTATGATAATAGTTGGTCTTGGAGGTTTTGTTGCTTATTGGATTTATGGTTATTCTGACAAATCATTCGGAAGTATAGACAATTTGCAGTCATCTATATTATTAGGGGATGAAGGAAAAATAACTATCTTAAGTTCCGAATATTCATTCGACTCTGAAATTCTCTCTCTTACACTTAGAAATTCCGGCGGAAAATCTATTCCGCTGGACAACTCTTCAAATTTTCCGACTACAACTTGGATATTACAGCATACGCAAGGAAGACAAGTTTGTAATACGAATTGGGACGGAACTGATAATTCGGTTGCCTGTTTTAGAGGTTGTGGCACAAATGTAGAACTTGATATAGGCAAAATACAAAACATAGATTTGAATTTAAGCGGCTCACCTTGTGACTTATCAACATTAGATAATTTTACAATTTATGAATTTCACATAGATTTCTCTGGCAAAGCTAAAGCCGCAGGTTTGTTTGAGAAACAAGGCTACATACAATAGAAGCTGAGAAACCTTTTATACATCTCTAAAGTAGAAATACTATGGCCATTAAAAGAGGTATAACTCCTATTATCGCTATAATATTAGTATTAATGATAACAGTTTCCGCTGCAGGCGTTATGTTCTATTGGCTTTCCAGAATCCAACATCAACAACAAGGAACAATTGAAAGTTCACAGAAACAGTTGTTTGAAACGCTTTCATCCTGTGTAAGTATTCCCACCTTTAGATATAATACAATTGATAATCAGACAGATGTAGTTTTCCAAAACTGCGGAAATGTACTTCATAGAATCGGCGATACAGATTTGATAGAAGATAGAGTCATAGTTTCATCAGGCTCGGCATGTTCTTTTCTTTTGAATAGTTCAAATTGTATTGGCTGCCCATTTACTCTTGAGCCAGGGGCTGTTCAAGATGTAATCTTAAATTTTACTGCGGTTGGAGCTTGCAATGCAAATATCAAAGGCAACATAAGGAGCGAAATATCATTCTTTATCGACAGGAAAACAAGTGTCAGTAGAACATTTATACCGGAAGATGAAGTCATTTGTGATATAAGGACTGCTAATACAACTGCACAAAAACTAACTGGAATTGCTATTGACACTGACACTACATTTAATTTCAGCATTACTAATAATGGTAATGCACTTGATACTTTTTCATATACTACTACAACAGTAGGAACAGCTTGTGGTCCAATAAGATTGCACGAGAATTTGACTGGCGCACCTGTATATTTAAATGCCTCGCAAGTAAATCCAGGCAACAATGCAACTTTAGTTGTAGTTGTAAGAGCAAGCACTCTTGGTTTGACGTCTTGCAGTACTGAAATTAGAATACGTTCTAATAATTGCAATAGCATAAGCAAAGCAATAAACACTACTGCTGTATCCGCTTAATCAGCCAGTAATTAAACCAATAGTTATAGAGGATGCAAAATAAGCTATCAATATATAAGTTATTATGAATTTTAAATTTGAACTTATTTTAATCTTCGCTATGTAATTAGCCAGTAAAACATAACTTATCCAATAAATCCATAATACAGGTAAAAACCAAGGCCAGTAATCTATCCCCTGTAAAAGTATTTTATTTGCAGAGTATGAACTTCCTGTAGTAAATATACTAAGATACTGTAATCCACTATGCAATCCCAACCACATAGGATATCCAATCAAGCCTATTAGTAAGTTCTTGCGTATAATATCTCTATCCATTTGACGCTAAGCTTCTAAGCCTATATAATCATTTTGGGCTTGAAACAAAATCTAGAATTTATTTTACTATCTCGCTGTCGTAGCAGCTCAAATCTTCTTTTTGAATT
>Ga0208958_1000180_pt1 | contig 80476 bp, 69 predicted proteins | sample RifOxyB1_FD_184032 | JGI IMG/M metagenome (GOLD analysis project Ga0208958, IMG submission 184032) | Soil microbial communities from Rifle, Colorado - Rifle Oxygen_injection B1 (SPAdes) | ecosystem: Environmental > Terrestrial > Deep subsurface > Rock core/Sediment | place: Rifle, Colorado...
TTGTCTCGAACGTTGGTGGAACGAGGGTTTGCCGCGACCGCAATCCACGGGAATAAGTCTCAATCACAGCGCCAGCGGGCGCTGACCGCGTTTAGAAACAATCAAGTGAAGATCTTGTTAGCCACGGACGTGGCGGCGAGAGGGTTGGATATCGACAGCGTGACGCATGTCATTAACTATGAACTACCTGAAACCTACGAAGATTATATTCATCGGATTGGTCGAACAGGGAGAGCAGACAAAACAGGGATGGCGCTTACGTTTATTGATTAAGTTGTTATGATGAGGGGATGAAGCTCAGAGAACAAATAAGTGAGATTGCCCAATTACACCGAAAAACCCTGCCACACACCTGGAATTCACAGCGGGGTGAAAAATTTATCGTTTGGCTATATAGAATCGTGAATACTGTCGGCTACATCAAGACGGTACAGCGCGAGCGGAAAATAGTGGGGGTAATGTCGGGAGTGGGAAGATTGATTTTGACTTTGTGTGTAGACCCAGACAGTCAGAGACAGGGTGTGGGGAAACAATTGATCGAAAGTTTGCAAGGAAGAATTTATGTGTATACCGAGGAGTGCACCACGGGATTTTATTATAAAATGGGGTTTAGAAAATTAATTAGGTGCGGAAGAATTGTGCTGTTGGTGAGAAAATAATATGTGGTTTCACCAGGATGATTTGACGTGGATGAGACTGGCCCAACATAGTTGGGGCGAACAATTGTTGATTCCGGTGAACGAGCATATCAACTATTTATTCCGATTGATGTTTAAACTGGAATACGAGCTGTTTGGCTGGAATTATGGAGAGTATTTTGCGGTTTCGTTAATGTTACATTTGATCACGATGGTGTTGGTGGGGAAGATCACAACAATTGTTACGAACAACCGAACGTGGGGGAGGTGGGCAGCAATAATTTTTGCCGTTAACACGAATTGGAATGAGACCGTATTTTGGATATCGGGACAGACAATACAAATTTCGGCGGTCTTGGGATTATTTACGATTTGGCTGATTTTGCGGCAAGCCAAATGGCCTATGATCTTGCTAGCGATGGTAGCGGCGAGTGTGACTTCGGCTTTAGTAGTTTGGCTTCCTTTAGTAACTTGGGCAGTTTGGTACAGACAGCGGGCGCTATCACGAGTGAGTGTTTTGGTACTAGTGGGAATAGGTTTAATTTACGGGAAACAGGGAAATTTGAGTGTGGGAGAGAGCATCAACTGGGTAACGGTAGCCATTACGGGCGGATTAATGGTTATTAACACTTTGATCGGCAGATTGTGGTGGCCGTGGGAAGTGGGAGAAATGGGGAGGATAGGGGTGACAACGGGAGCAATAATCGGCTGGGGAATTGTGTGGGGAAAAAAGTGGGCGCAATGGGTCAAGAAAAACCGGCAGATTATATATTTATTGGTGTCGCTTGCGGCCTATTACGGAATAGTAGCGGTGGGGAGAGCACAATATGGGATCGGGATTATGCGGGCAGAACGCTATGCCTATCTGGGACTGGCGCTATTTTTGCCGATAGCGATGTGGACACTGAGCCAGATGAAAGTAAAATTGCAGTGGGTAGGGTGGGGAGCCATCATAATACTCATGATACAAACGGCGGGACTAACGGACCGGATGGGCAGATATGTAGAGCGGCCGAGGCAACTAAAAGATTTATCCCAAAAGATTGAACAATTGGATAAGACCAAGTGCTACCGGGATGATTATTTCCCTAATTTTGTATTTGGAAATGAAACAACAAAGTACAGCGAATACCAAAGTTTGTGGCAGGGATGGAAAGTGGGAGGAACTGAATGCAGCACGATGCCAAAATAAACGGGTACGACCGGATGGCTAAGGAATATTTGGCTAATCGGGGGAAACTGCGGAGTGGGAAGTATGTAAAGAAGCTACTAAAGTGGCTGCCAAACAACTCGATTATTTTAGATGTGGGGTGCGGGGCGGGAATACCGGTTGATAATGAACTGCTCTCGGCAGGTCACCAAGTTAAAGGAATCGACAGCTCAAGCAAAATGATCGAGCTGGCAAAGAAATATTGCCCCGGGGGAGAGTACAAGATTGAGGACATGCAACAACTGAAAAAAGGTGAGTACCAAGTGGGGGCAATAGTCTGTTTGTATGCGCTTTTTCACATTCCAAGGAACCAGCATGCGCAAATGTTAGAGATTTTCCAGAGTTTTTTGCCGAGTGGGGGTTTATTACTTTTGAGCACTGGTGACATCGAGTTTGAAGGTGAACATAATTTACATGGAGTAAAAGTGTGGAGTTCACAATACGGAGCTAGGGAAAATCAAAAAATAATTGAGAAAGGGAAGTGGGAGGTATTAATCGAGGAAATGGATACCAGTGGAGATGAGCGGCATCAGATATGGCTGTTGCGTAAGTGTTAAATATCTGTCAATATAAAAACATGACTGATCAGGGTAGCCGGGATATTGCGCAAATGAATCAAGCGACCCAAGGAGTACCGGTTGGAGAGGGGAAGAAAAAGGGAAGGAGTTTGTTTTGGATAGTTTTGGGGTGTGTGGTAGTGGGAGTAGGGATGGGGATCTTTGTTTACCAACAATCGGTTCAGCCAGCCAAAAAAACAGCTAGTGCCAGTCCTAAGCCATCAGTTAAGACGGTGGTAGCTAGTCCAGCACCGATTAAATCGCCGACAACGGTAGTTTTGAGTTCGCCCGTTGCTTCGGCTTCGGCGGTGGTGCCTCAGGTGAATTTAGTTGATCCGTATAGTGGAGATGAATTAGATGATGAATTGGATTATGCGGATTCGAGCGCTACGGCTTCGGCGGTGGCATCGGCTTCGGCCAGAGCGACTATTCCCGACACAAGTGAGGGAGTGCCGGTCACGGGAGTATTTGAGGTGACGATTGGAACGGTGTCGGTGGGATTGATTTTGTTAGTGTTGGGGCTGGCGGGACTACTGGCTTTGTAACAATTTCTCAAGGGAATGATAAAATAGATAGTGGCAGGGTAGCTCAGTTGGTTAGAGCACGGCATTCATAACGCCGAGGTCATGGGTCCGATCCCCATCCCTGCTACTAGTTATAAAAAATCCCGCTTTTGGCGGGATTTTTGCTTTTGTTGCGGGGTCGGGAGTTGAACCCGACCTGGGAGATTATGAGCCTCCCGTGCACCGTACACTACCCCGCGCGTTGTTTTAAAGAACGGGTTAATTGTATCATATTTTCAGATGTGTGATACTGAGAGGGTGAAAGAGAAAGAAATAGATAGGGATGACAAGAATTTTCCCGAAAAGCTGAAAAGTGAGTTGGTAAGACCAATAGTTAAGAAACTGTGGTATCGGGGGAAGTGGAACTCAAAATTATTTGAGAAATGTGCGGCGGTAGTGGGGGCGCGGAAAATGAGCCGGTATGGGAAACAGGCACTGGGCGAAATTATCCCCAAACTGTGTGGTGCAGGATATACGATTGTGTCGGGACTGATGTATGGAGTGGATCAGGAGGCACACAAACTAACATTAGAATGCGGTGGGTGCGCGATAGCAGTCTTGGGATATGGAATTAATGCCAGGATGGAAGAGGAAGCGGCTAGACTGGCAGGAAAAATAGTTGAACGGGGAGGACTGATTTTGTCAGAATATTCTGATATAACTTCAGCCCGGATTTGGACTTTCCCGCAGCGGAATCGGATCGTGGTCGGGATTTCTGATGTGATAGTAGTTGCGGAAGCGGGAGAAAAAAGTGGGTCACTAAATACTGCCAGTTGGGCAAGACGAATGAATAAACCAGTGTATGCCATACCGGGAAGTGTATTTTCGCCGACGAGTGAAGGAACAAATTGGCTGGTGGCTCAGGGATTGGCCAAGGCTCTGACAGTAACAGAACTAAATACGTTAACGCATGACTCAAATGCTAAAACACAACAGAAAAACTCACTGGAACAGATGGAAGAAAGGGAGCGAGAACTAATCACAAAATTAAAAGTAGAAGGTCCGATGGGAGTCAATGAGATCGCTAGGAAATCAAATCTTTCGGCGGGAGAAATTTTGGGAAGATTACTCCAATTGGAGATAAAGGGGTGGGTAGTGGAAGAGCGGGGAATGTGGAAAGCTGTATAGTAAATATAATGTTAGCAAAGGTAAAATCAGTGGCGACGGTAGGGTTGGAAGCGGTTGAAGTTACGGTCGAAGTAGATGTGGCTGAACGGGGGTTTCCGGCGTTTGATATTGTGGGATTGGGAGACAAGGCTGTGTCAGAGTCGCGAGCAAGAGTGAAAAAAGCGATTGAAAATAGCGGGGCCAGTTTCCCAGATAAACGGATTACGGTGAATTTGGCCCCGGCAGATTTACCCAAAGAGGGGTCTAATTATGATTTGCCGATTGCGATCGGGATTCTTTTGGCGAATAGGGAAATTGAAGGGGAAATTGAGGGATATGTGTATGGAGAGTTGGGACTGGATGGAAGTGTCAAGCGTTGTCGGGGGACATTGTTGGTGGGGATGTTGGCGAGAGAGAAAAAATTGAGTGCAGTTTATGTACCAATTGAGACGGCGGCGGAAGCGGCGGTGATCCCGGGAATTATAGTTTATCCGGTGAGAAATTTGACAGAGCTAATAGAACATATCCGGGAGGAAAAGAAAATTGAGCCAATGAAGACAATCGAGATATTATCTTTGTTGGATGATGCGGAGCCGCAGGTAGATATTGGGGAAGTGGTAGGACAGGAAGTGGCAAAGCGGGCGGCAGAAATCGCGGCGGCGGGCGGACACAATTTGTTGTTGGTGGGGCCGCCGGGGGCTGGGAAGACGATGCTAGCCAAGGCGTTTCCGTCGATTTTGCCTCCGCTCCTACCGGAGGAATCGTTGGAAGTGACCCGAATATATTCGGTAGCGGGAATGTTACCTTCCGGGACTGCACTCATGCGGCGGAGACCTTTTCGCTCACCCCACCATACTACAAGTATGGTTGGTTTGATTGGAGGAGGGAGCAATCCCATGCCGGGGGAGATTAGTTTGGCCCATTTGGGAGTATTATTTTTGGATGAACTGCCAGAATTTTCGCGATCCGTATTGGAAGTACTACGCCAACCCATGGAAGATCAAACCGTGTCGATTACTAGAGCGATGGGGAAAGTACAGTATCCAGCTTCATTTTTGTTACTGGCCTCCGCCAATCCGTGTCCTTGTGGATACTTAAATCATCCATTCAAGGAGTGTACCTGCGGAGAACGGGTGATCAACAAGTATCGAGCAAGAATTAGTGGTCCCATATTGGATCGAATTGATTTACATGTGTGGGTAGATCCAGTGGAAGTAAATAAACTCACTTCGACAGATGAGAGACGAGAGAAGTTAGATGAGAGGGGAGAAAATTCGACACAAGTGAGGGAGAGAGTGATATCGGCAAGAGGAAAACAACAAATGAGATTTACGGGAATTCGGGGTATGTATACCAATGCCCAAATGGGGAACAAACAAGTGAAGATTTTTTGTAAATTAAGTGAAGAGGTTAAACAGTTTCTGAACACGGCGGCAAATAAATATAATCTGTCGGCAAGAGCCTATTTTAAGGTAATTAAAGTCGCGAGGACGATTGCGGATTTGGAGGGAATGGAAGAGATTTTGGTGAATCACATTGCTGAGGCGGTGCAGTATCGGGAGAATGTATGGTAGAACGCTCACAATTGGTTCGGAGTACCATCGCGCAAAAAAGACGGCGTTCTGTCCTGGTGGCCAGCCGCCTCGAACTCGGCCCTTCGGCCTGCGTAAACTTTTTTGGCTGCGAGATACTTCCTCGTCAATGTTCGCTTGGGAGGAAAGGATGAAACAACAAAATCGGGAAACTGGGAATAGGGGGGAGGCAGCGGCGGGAGAATTACTACAGAGCAAAGGGTATGAAATTCTGGAGAGAAATTATCGAAGCAAATGGGGGGAAGTCGATATAATTGCAAAATTTCGGGAATACAGGGTGTTTGTAGAGGTCAAGACTAAGACGGGGGATTTGTATGGGGAGCCGTGGGAGATGATCAATAGTCATAAACTGAGCCAAGTACGAAATATGGGAGGCCTGTGGTGTGAGGAATCGGGATGGAAGGGACTATGCCGAATCGATGTAGTGGGGGTGTGGCTAAATACACAGGGGGAGGTAGAAAAAATCGAACATTGGGAAAATGTGCAGTTATAAAAATAAGGATTTTTTAACGAGAGTAATGACCTTGTTGAGTTCGATTTTGTTTAATTGACCTAACTTTTTTTGAATACGATTTGTTCCAACTGTTTGGATATACCAACACAAGGCGAGAGAGGGCTTTTCTAATCCGTTGGTTGAGGAAGGAGCGAGAATAGCTTCATTTAAACTAATGGTTTTGGTTTGGCTAGTAAGTGGAATAAAGGTGACAAAGTTGCGAAGAGGGTGGAACTGGAGAACAAGCGCAGGGCGAAACTTTTTGAGTTCTTGGCCTGATGCTGGATGCATTTTGATGAGAATGACACTGCCAGTTTTATACATCTTTTTCTCTTGATCGTAGATAAACTTCCATTTCGTCTAGATCATATTGTTCCTCGGCAATCCATGCCTCAAGATCTGGATTATTAATCCTATGCTTGTGGAGTAGGAGATCGGTAAAAGCTTGAGAAATGAGAGTAGAGCGATCAATGTGAGGAAAAGTTTTGTCAATTAGGGTAACTAATTTATCCGGCATAACGACTTGAAGACGGCGTTTTTTCCCGCCGAGTGCTAGGCTGGTGGCAAGATCTTGGAGATATTGATAGTCAGTGAGGGTGGTAATGTTCATGTGTATGTTTATACACACAATTTGACATGTTGTCAAGTAAATGTTAAAGTGTGCGGACAAATTAATAAATGTGATAAAGGGAATTGATTGGGATTCCCCGAGCCCGTCGAATGACGAGGCAAGCAGACCAAGCTACTTTCCAAAAGATGTTTGGTACGGAGGCGAAACCGTAAACAGTCAGCAACGAGTGTTGCCGAAAGGATAAAGCTCGCGGAGAAAGAGTAAATTTCAAGGTGGTACAGTCCTAGCTTGAGGGCCCTTGTCTAACTATCACGAAGTGTTGTGGTGGGTAGGCAAGGGCTTTTTTGTTGGGAGAAAGATGAAAAAAGAAAGACTAGCAAAACGAACAAAGGGGAGAGAGTTTTGGCGTGCCCAAAATTGAACTCAGAATAATAATTTAGTTAGGAGATATATGAAAATACAAAAATACAATTATCCAGATAAAGACGGCTTCTTCGGGGAGTACGGAGGGCGAGTAGTTCCCCCACAACTAGAAGATCGCTTGATGAAACTGACAGATACCTATTTAAGATTGAAAAATAGCCGGGTGTTTCAAACCAAGCTGGATAAGCTCTACCGAGAATATGCGGGAAGACCGAGCGGACTATATTTGGCTAGCAATCTGACCAAAGAAGTAGGGGGAGCAAAAATCTATCTCAAGAGAGAAGATCTCAACCATACCGGTGCCCATAAAATTAACAACACGCTCGGACAAATGCTGGTCGCCCAGGAATTAGGGGCAAACAAGCTGATTGCTGAAACAGGAGCCGGTCAGCATGGAGTAGCCACTGCTACGGTGGCAGCTTTGGCTGGCATGCAGTGTGACATTTATATGGGGGCACGCGACATTGCTAACCAGAAAATGAATGTATACCGCATGGAGCTACTCGGGGCGAAAGTAATCCCCGTGAGCTGCGGGCAGGGAACTCTGAAAGATGCTGTCGACGAGGCTTTGGCACATTACGTCGCAGAACCGGAAAGTTATTACATGCTGGGGTCGGCGGTGGGACCACATCCGTATCCACTAATGGTACGTGACTTTCAGGCAATAATCGGACGGGAAGCCAAAAGACAGATGCTGGAGAGAGAAGGAAGACTTCCTGATTATGCTGTCGCCTGTGTGGGAGGTGGATCCAACGCACTGGGACTGTTTACGGCTTTTGTACGCGACCAAGGTGTAACTCTGTTGGCGGCGGAACCGGCCGGTCAGGGAGTAAATACCAGGCGTCACGGGTTGTCACTGGCTCAGGGAAAGAAAGGACTCATTCATGGCTTTAACTGTCTGGTCCTTCAAGATGAGAAGGGGCAGATTGCCGAGTCTTATTCGGCGGCTTCCGGGCTTGACTATCCTGGAGTTGGTCCGGAGTGCTGTTTACTCAAAGATATGGGGAGATTAACTCCGATGGCGATTACCGATAAGAGCGCGGTAATAGCATTTGAACAGCTTGCTCGGACGGAAGGGATTATCCCGGCCCTTGAGTCAGCGCATGCTTTGGCGGCAGCCGTGCAACTGGCAAAAACATTGTCGGAGGACAAAATTATCCTCGTAAATTTGTCTGGACGAGGTGACAAAGATGTTGAAAATGTGATAAATAATTTGCGAGGAAATCAATAACTACCAAGAAGAACATGGGGGCAGGGAACTGCCCCCATGTTAAGATAATAGAGGAGGGAATATGAAAAAAAGAATTTTGTCGGGTATAACACCAAGTGGTGACCAATTGCATATTGGCAATTATTTTGGGGCGGTAGCACCACAAATTAAACTGCAAGATACACACGAAACTTATTATTTTGTGGCGGACTTGCATGCTTTGACGACGGTACATGACCGCATGCAGTTAGAAAAAAATATTACCGGGGTGGTTTTGGATTATTTGGCCTTGGGGCTGGATCCATCCAAATGTGTGTTTTTCCGCCAGTCGGATGTGGCTGAGCACGCGCAACTAGCGATTGTATTAGCCAACTATATTAGCTATGGCCAGATGAAGCGGATGCATGCCTACAAAGACAAACTCCAAACCGGGGCAAGTGAGGAATCAATTAACATGGGACTTTTCAATTACCCGATTCTGATGGCGGCAGATATTTTGCTCTACAAGCCTTATGGAATACCGGTCGGGGAGGATCAACGCCAACATATTGAACTGGCCCGTGATATCGCAGAATCATTTAACAAAACCTACCATACGACGACTTTCCCTTTGCCCGAACCCTTGATTTCCAAAGAAGTGGGACGAATCGTGGGGACGGACGGGGAGAGGAAAATGAGCAAGAGTTTGGGGAATATTATCGGGATCTTTGATGACGAAAAGCTTATCGAGAAGCAGATTATGGGTAGTTACACGGACCCTTTGAGATTAAAGGCGACGGATCCAGGGCGAGTAGAGGGGAACCCAATTTTTCTTTATCACGATTTGATGAATGATAATAAAGAGGAAGTGGAAGAACTAAAAAAGCGTTACCGAGAGGGAACCGTTGGGGATGTGGAAGTTAAGCAAAAGTTGGTGGCGGCGCATATGCACAAGTTTGGGCCAGCCAGAGAGAAACGCGCCGAGCTGGCGAGCAAAATGGAGCTAGTTAGGCAAATTTTATCGGAGGGAGCCAAAAAGGCAAAAGAGATTGCGCAAGTTACGCTCGCGGAAGTGTATAACACGGTTGGGGAAAACGGACTGAAATAAATGAAACCACTGATTACGTTTGAGGAATATACGAAGGCAGAAATTAGGGTGGGGAGGATTGTGGCGGCCACGATTCCAGAGGGAAGTCAGAAACTAATTCAGTTCACGGTAGATTTTGGAAGTGAGCAACGGACTATTTTTAGCGGAATTAAGGAGTGGTACAGCCCTGAGGAGTTGGTGGGAATTACGACGGCATGGGTGACCAATATCCCGCCTAAAGTGACTCCGTTTGGGGAATCACAGGGAATGTTGTTTGCCTGCGATACAGCCGATGGCAAGCCATATGTGGTGAGAATTGGGGAAGAGGTGCCAATCGGGAGTGAGTTTCATTAACTTCTGGTAGAATACAGGGTATGAAAAAGAAGAGTGAGAAGAAGGAGCCGATTGCACAGTTGCCTCCAGGAATGAAACCAGTCAAGATGTGGAGTTTCAAGTTTGATCTCAAGAAACTTATTGTGTGGAGTTTGATCTTGTTTTTGTTTGCGCCGGCCTTGTTTAGTTACCTAAATGGGGGAGTTAAGGATTCTTCGATTACGATTACCCAGGCGATGGCGGATATTCGAGAAGGCAAAATAGAAAAAGTAGAGGTCTTGGGAGATTCGGTAGTTTTAAATTACCCTGACAAAGAGATCAAGCTTTCGACCAAAGAAACAGGGCAGTCGTTTACCGAACTACTTACTCAATACGAGATTGATCCTAACACGGTGAATTTTGAGATAGCTAACGGGTCGTTTTTGGATAAACTCGGAAGTATCCTAAATATTTTGTCGTTTGTGTTGATGGCGTTATTTTTGGTGATGATTTTTAGGCAGATGCGGGGAGGGAACGGTGGAGCGGGAGGAGGCGGGATGTTTGGGATGGGTAAATCCAAGGCCAAGTTGTTTGCCAAAGGCAAGCAAAACGTCAAGTTTGATGACGTGGCTGGAGTCGATGAAGCTAAGGCAGAACTGGTCGAAGTAGTGGATTTTTTGAAAAACCCAGAAAAATATAAAAAAGTGGGAGCACGAACACCCAAGGGAGTGTTGCTGGTGGGGCCGGCGGGAGTAGGGAAGACCTTGATGGCCAGAGCGGTTGCGGGTGAAGCCGGAGTCTCATTTTTCTCGATGGCAGGAAGTGAGTTTATGGAGATGTTGGTCGGGGTGGGAGCATCCCGGGTCCGGGATTTGTTTGAGACGGCCAAAAAGGCGGCGCCAGCCATTATCTTTATCGATGAAATTGATGCGATTGGCAGAACCAGGGGTTACGGATCGATGGGGGGACATGATGAGCGAGACCAGACTTTGAACCAAATCTTAGTAGAGATGGATGGGTTTGCGGCTAATGAGAGTGTGATTGTGATGGCGGCCACGAATAGGCCGGATGTATTGGATCAGGCTTTAATTCGGCCAGGGAGATTTGATAGGCGGGTAACTTTGGACATGCCGGACATTGAGGGACGAAAAGCCATTTTGGCGATCCATGCGGTCGGAAAACCATTTGCCAAAGACTTAAATTGGACGATGGCGGCTCGGCGGACGGTCGGATTTTCGGGAGCAGATTTGGAAAATATGCTGAATGAGGCGGCGATTAAGATTGCACGAGAGAATCGGAAAGAAATCACCTTCGCGGATATCGAGGATTCAGCGACTAAAGTGAAGTTGGGACCAGAGAAAAAACGGATGTTTAACAAAGAAGAGCGGGAGATGACCGCCTACCACGAGGCAGGGCATGCGGTAGTCACCCATTTCCTGGCTCACACGGATCCAGTACATAGGATCAGTATTGTATCGCGAGGACAAGCCTTGGGCTTTACCCTGATTCCTCCGGATCAAGACAAGTACCAAAAGACGCGGACGGAACTTTTGGAAGAGATCTGTACGCTATTGGGTGGACGGGCAGCAGAAAAGTTGGTGTATGACGAACTGACAGCCGGAGCTAGCAGTGATATTGATAAAGTAACGAGGATTGCCAGAGCGATGGTGGTAGATTACGGGATGAGTGCTTTGGGGCCAATTGATTTTGGGCAAAGTGAGTTGTCGGAGTGGGGGAGAACGTACATGGAGCAGTCGGATGTGTCGGATAGCAAGCGGAGTGAGATCGATAGTGAGGTAAAGCGGATTGTCACAGCCTGTGAGAAGGTGGCAGGGGAAGTGTTACGGAATGAGCGGAAGGCAATGGATGCGGTAGTTATCGCTCTAATGGAGCGGGAGAGTTTGGAGCGGGAAGAGTTTGAAAAGATCGTCAAGGTCACAAAAGAACAGATCAAAAAGACAAAAAAATACAAAGTAGTTTATAGTTAAAGAGCATGGCAAACGGACAGATTATAGGCGTAGCGGCGAGTCTTTCCCACAGTGGGCGATTTCGCAAGATTTTACTGGCTTTGTTGGGGGCGGTTATAGTGTTGGGACTATTGATGGCACCGATTGAGAAGGGGGCAGTGGGAGCTAGGATCAACAACGAGGGAGATGGATTGTGGTTTGCGATTACGACGGTGACGGGCGTGGGGTATGGAGATATGGTGCCGGTCACGACTGGGGGACGGATGGTGGCGGTACTTTTGGAAGTGTTTGGGGTGGTGTTGTTTGGGGCGGTAATGGCGTTTGTCTCAGTGGAACTTCTTAGGTATCAAGAAGACTTTAATATGCGAAGGATACTCGAGAGATTGGACGAACAAGATAAGAAGATGGAAGAGATCAAAAAAGAGATTGGGTATTTGGTGAAGAAATAGGAGAACTATGAAAAAAATAATCGTGATAATGGGAGTCGTGATTTTGGGAGGGTTGTGGTTCGGATGGAACAAGGTTAGACTGACAAATTCAAGATTACCGAGCCCAACTCCAGATATGTCTGGGGTGGAACCGTCGAGTACTTCGTTAGAGGTGGTAGCTTACACGGGAGAGTATCGTGATTCACAGGCAGGATTTAGGCTGAAATTCCCGGGAACAATGTATGTAGTGCGGGGTCAGGAAGAGACCTACCCTCCGCCCGAAGAAGGTGAGCCCATTTACTCGGAGGCAGAAAGTTATGCGACGATCCAGATAGGTTATGATCAAAATTTGGAGTCAGGGATACAGATTAACTATGGTAAGCCGGTGTTGGACGGGAAGGGTGGGGCTTGTATGACGGAAAGTGGAGAAAATGCGTGGAAAACCGTGATGCTGAATGGAGTAGGAGCTGAAAGCTCCTGTGAATATACAATTGCGTACCCGGTTCACCCCAACAAAAGAATCGAATATTTGATTGTTCCTCATGGAAACGAAGCGGAAACGAAACAATATTATGACTTGATTCTCACTGGATGGCAGTGGCTATGAGATAATAGGGGAATGACCAAGTTGTTGCTCGTTGATGGATCTGCACTTTTGCATCGGGCGTATCATGCGTACCCGCCGCTAACTTCGCGAACAGGAGAAATAGTTGGCGCGGTGTACGGGGTGACATCGATTTTGATTTCGGTTTTAACGTCTGAGAAGCCAACTCAGGTGGTGGTTGCCTGGGATTTGCCTAAGCCAACATTTAGGCACGAGAAATATGTGGGGTACAAGGCACAACGCCCCAAGGCAGATACCGAGATGGTGGAGCAGATCCCAATGGTCAAGGAAGTAATTAAGACCATGGGATTAGTACAGGTTGAGCAAGAGGGATATGAAGCGGACGATATTATTGGGACCTTAGCTAATAAACAAGAGGGAGAAATTTTGATATTAACGGGAGATCAGGACACCATGCAGTTGGTGAATGAGCGGGTCAGGGTGTTAACCCCAGCCAAGGGAGCCAATCCACCGGTCTTGTACGGGCCAGACGAGGTGTGGAATAAGTACGGAGTACATCCATCCCAAATAGTGGATTACAAGGCACTGGTCGGGGATACAAGTGATAATATCCCGGGAGTAGCGGGAATCGGACCCAAGACAGCGGCCAACCTAATCAAAATGTTTGGATCACTCACGCGAATATACCGAGACATTAAGGAAGTGCAACTTCATTTTGGGGAACTGGTAGCCAAAAAATTGGCGGATGGGAAGGAGAGTGCTTTAATGTCCCAAGACTTATCAAGGATTGTGACAACCATGTCGCTAACAGTAGCCAGCGAGGAAATAGAGTATAAAGGTTTGGAGAGCCTAGCCTTACGAGCTAAACTAGAAGAATTGGGCTTTCGCAGTTTAATTAAGCGGATTTGGGGAGACGAGAGCAAAAAACCCCAAAACGACAAGCAAATAGGATTATTTTAAGATGAAAATTGCTTTGGTTCACGATTATTTAAACGAGGCAGGGGGAGCGGAGCGGGTCCTAAGGGTACTCTCTGAGATGTATCCAAAGGCGCCGATTTATGTGGCGTTTGCCAAACAGGGAACGGCTAAAAAGATGTTAGATGAGAGGGGTAAGAGGATAGTGGAAAGTTCGTGGGGGTGGTTACTCAAAATCGGCCGGATGTATAGCTACTTACGTTGTTGTTTGCCATGGGTGTGGAAGAGTGTGGATTTGACGGCATATGATTTGGTGATCACCAGTTGCTCAGGATATATTGCCAGGGGATTTCGGGTCAAACCAGGAGCTAGGGTGGTAGCGTACTGTCATACACCCCCAAGATGGCTGTATGGGTATGACACACCGACCGGAGCTAACCGGCAGTGGTGGGGCAAAGCTTTTATGTGGGTGGTGGGACCATTTGTGCGCTACTTTGATTACCAGTCAGCTCAGCGGGTGAATACCTGGATCGCCAATAGCCGGGAAGTGGCTAAGCGAATCGAGAAGTTCTACCGCCAGAAAGCCGAGGTAGTATACCCGCCAATCGAGATGCCAGAAGTTAGACGAGAGACGGTAGCTAAGCGAGGAGATTATTATTTGGTGGTAGCGAGAATGGTGGGAGGGAAGGGGATTAGAGAGGCAATCGCGGGAGCGAGAAAAGCTGGAGTTGTACTAAAGATTGTCGGTGAAACGGTGGGGGCAGGAATTAGGAAAGAGGAATTAGAAAGTAGGAATGTAGAATATTTAGGGAGGGTGGAAGACAAAGAATTGGCTAAGCTTTATGCGGGAGCGAGGGGACTGGTGGCTTTATCGCGGGATGAAGACTTTGGGATGACAGTGGTGGAAGCAATGGCCATGGGGACTCCGGTACTAGCGTTTAACGGCGGGGGATACAAGGAAACGGTGGTACCAGGTAAGACGGGGATTTTGATTGAAGGAACAGACGCCAAGACGGTGGCGGAGGGAATTAGGCGGATGGAGCAAATTAAGTGGGAGCGAGAGAAAATAGGGCAGTGGGCGAAGAAGTTTAACCGAGCGAGGTTTGAAAAGGAGATCCGGGGGGTAGTCGGTGCCTGAATTACCAGAGGTAGAGACGATAAGAAGACAGCTAGCGACTATTTTGGTCGGCAGGCGAGTAACGGGAATAGAAGTACGGGAGGAAAAGAGCTACCTTGGGCCAAAGCGCGTAGATCAAGTGATAACCAAGGTTGGGAGAGTAGGGAAGTACTTATATTTTGATTTTGCGGACGGGAGTATGTGGGAGATACATTTAAAAATGACGGGAAGGTTGATATGGGACAGAGCGGATTACGAGAAGGCCAAACATACGCGGGTGGTAGTAGTAATGGAGGGGGGGAAATTATACTTTTGGGACACACGCAAGTTTGGTTATATCAGGGTGGTAAGCGAACGGAAACAATTGGGTAAAGATCCGTGGGAGATGAGCGAAGCTGAACTTATGCGTAAATTACAAAAGACGGGTAGATCCGTAAAAGAAGCAATACTTGATCAAAGTTTGTTAGCAGGGGTGGGGAACATTTATGCTAATGATGGCTTGTGGGAGGCGAGGATAAATCCCAAGCAAAAAGCCAATACTTTGACGATCCCCCAAGTGAAAAAATTATTGTCAAGCTTACGCAGGGTAATGGAGCGAGGACTAGCTACGGGAGGAGCGAGTGACAACAGTTATGTGAACGCGAAAGGTGAGATGGGGAGTTACCAAAATGAATTTTTGGTATACGGGCGGACGGGAGAGCCATGCAACCGGTGCGGGACCAAACTAGAGAGGATTGTGGTTGGGGGGAGAGGGACGTGGGTGTGCCAGAAGTGCCAATTGTGAGGTCGCTGTATAATAAGAGGGAATGAAGTTAGAGAGAATACGTCTAGAGAATTTTCGCAGTTACGAAAAGCAGGAATATCGATTTGGAGAGCGAACCATTATCGTAGCTCCCAATGGGGCAGGGAAAACTAATTTACTAGAGGCAATTTATTTACTTCTTGCGGGAGAGAGTGAGCGGGCTAGTGTAACCGAAGAGATGATTACCTGGGAAAAACCAATTGCAACAGTTAATGCGGTGCTGGAAGTGAATGGGAATCAGGAATTAGGAATTAGGAATCAGGGAAGTGATTATATTGAATTGACAGTAATTCTCACGCGAGGGAGTTACATGGGCAAAGTGACCCCCAAGCGCAGGTATTTGGTCGACGGAGTCGCGCGGACCAAAGCCAAGTTTGTGGGGAAGTTACCGGTCACTCTCTTTCGCCCCGAGGATATGCGGTTAGTCGAGGGGTCGCCTCCTAGGAGACGGAATTTTTTGGATGAGAGTTTGACCCAGGCACACCCAGAATATGCGCGAGCACTGACCGTATACGAAGCCAGTCTGCGCAGGCGCAACAAGCTACTGGATGCCATCCGTGAGGGAGTGGCCAGGCGGGAACAATTGACTTATTGGGATCAGTCGGTCATTAAAAACGGCAATATTGTGAGTAATTTTCGCCGGGAGTTTTTACTGTATTTGTCGAGGGTGAGTACTAGTTTTGGCAAGTTTAAACTAGAGTATTTGGCATCGGAGGTATCACCCGAGCGACTAACACAATATGCCGAGGCAGAGGTGGCTGTCGGGTACACTCTGGTTGGGCCGCACAAGGATGATTTTAAGATTTTCCAGGAAGGGAAGGATTTGATGGTCTATGGAAGTAGGGGGGAACAGCGGCTAGGAGTGCTATTTATGAAGATGGCGGCGATGAAGTATGTGGAAGAGAAACTAAAAATCAAAAGCTTGTTACTGTTGGATGATATTTTTTCTGAGCTGGATCAACTGCACCGCGAAGAAGTGGTAGTCATGATGGAGGGGAGGCAGACCATCGTAACCAGTGCCGAGGAAGAGGCAACCAAGTTAGTTAAAGGAGCAGAGGTGGTGAGATTAACGAAAAATACTTTAGATTGAGTAATTTAGCGAGAATTCATGTAACGGGATTGGAGTATTGAGGTTAATTCACTATTTATGTCGTACCCGGCCGTGATACTTCCAGAATTATTTAGCTCAGTAAAATAACGGTCGAATACTCCGGGCTGTGATTGAGACAATGTCCGAACCATATTATTGTGAGCCTCAATGATAATTCTTGCCGTTCTGGGATCTAGTCTCTTGATTTGATCGAAGAAACTAAGGCTGGGTCCTTTTCGTTCAGAATCTCTTCTACTTTGACTGGATTGAAGTAAAGATACAACCTTATCCAATTTTTCATCATCCTTCTTGACCAGTTCAAGAATACGTGTGGCGATATGGTGGAAAAATTCGCTTCGAGTAGCAACGGCATCTTTGCCTTCCTGATGTGCACGGGACAAGATATCTGGTTGTTCTGCAGAGAAGATAGTTTCAACTCTTTTACCAAACAAATTCATAAATTAAGTATTAGCATATAGGATAGAATATGTCTATGGGAATTGACAAATATATTGAGCAGATTGTGTTGCCCAAGAAGAATTCGCGCAAAGGGGAGAATGGGCGGGTACTGGTTATTGGGGGGAGCCGACTCTTCCACGTCGCCTCTTTTTGGTCGGCATGCATGGCCAGCAAGATCGTGGATATGGTCCATTTCTCGAGCCCGAAGATGGAAAATAATGAGCTGATGCGGGTCAGGGCTAAAGCTAAGTTTTGGGAGGGGATTGTGGTCCCATGGGAGGAGGTCACACACTATATCGAGGAAGATGACAGTATATTGATTGGACCGGGGATGGAGCGAGGGGAGGACACAAAGAAGATAGTGAATGATCTGCTTGCCAAGTATCCAGATAAGCGGTGGGTGGTGGATGGGGGAGCTTTGCAGGAGGTGGATCCAAAACTATTAAATAAAAAGATGATTGTGACTCCCAATAAGCGGGAGCAGGAAATCTTGGCTGGGAAGATTCCACCGGGAGTCACCGTTTTGGCGAAGGGGCCGGTAGACGTGATTACCCAAGGGAAGACAAATATCGAGATTACGGGAGGGAGCGCGGGGATGACCAAGGGAGGGACAGGGGACGTACTGTCGGGACTAGTAGCGGGACTGTACGCCAAGAGCCCAGCCCTAGCTAGTTGTGTGGTTGGGAGCGAGGTCAACAAGCGAGCAGGAGAGGCCTTGGAAGGTAGGGTGGGGCCATTTTTCTCGGCGAGTGAGCTGATCGGGCAAGTACAGAAAGGACTTGGCGATGTAGTTAGGGTTGAAAGGATGAGCAAGAAATGATACAACAGGGGTAATGAGTGTAAAGGTAAGGGGTGATAGTATTTCGTATGTAAGAGATGTGTATGGGTGGTTTGCTCGAGAAAAGTACGGGTTTGACACAGTTAATTTTCTAACCTATAATGTGGAGGAATATGATGTCTATGCCAGAGTTTAATGAGGGAATGATTGAAGGGGAACAGGGCAAGGGTGTGGAGCCGTTTCTACGTTCGGCACTAGAACAACATGAGACAGACGCAGGAGTACAGACGCTGCCTGAGCTATTGGGGATGATGGAGTTATATGGTCAACCCGCGGACAGAGAGTATGGTTTGAAGCAAGGCGGTTGGGCAAAGACGGGGGAGGAGATGAGCAAGGAGTTGGGGTCCTATGTCAAAGGAGAGGGACAATTATCAAATCAGACACAAATTGCAGTATTAGAAGCAGTGGGAGTGATGGCGGAAAAGGCGGGACAACTAAGGCGCTCACCGGCTTACCCCGAGTGGAATCGACAGCGGAAAGAGGCGATGGCCACACTGACAAAGCGATGGGGGGTAGAACATGGATACGCGATGTCCGGCCAGGAGTATGTCCCGGTCTCACAACTATTGGGGTGGAGTAAGCCTGAACAACGGTTAGTAAAGAGCGGACAAACCGAATCGGTTGACTTGGGACAAGTTTGGAAGGATATCAAGATAGAAACAGCAAGGAAACTGACGGATTCTTTGGCAAATGTGAAGGGGATTATTGATTTTGCTATAAAACATCCGAGAGAAGTTGCAGTCAATGTAGCTTTAACGGCGACACTGGCGGCGTGTGGAGTGGCTAATGGGGAAGGGCGGCCAACAGTAGAAATACCCAACGGTGGGGGAGAGACCCCAGCGGCTGTAGTTAGTTCAACGATGACGGCAACGGCAGAAAGTAACGGGCAGACAATTACATTCCAGGAACAAGGATTTGAGGTGGGGGAGGGGATGACATTAACATCGGGAATGTTGGATTTGGCGAAAATGGAACAGATGTACCCGGATGGGGTTGAGGCTTTACGAACACTAGGGAAGGTTCCGGAGGCAATGAATTTTGGACAGGTGATAGTTCAGGATGCGAATGGGGAGGATATAGAATATTCTCTGGCGATGGACCCGGCGACCGGAGAGGCGATGGTGGGGTGGATTGCCGGAGCGGGAAATGAGTGGAGAACGCCGGAAGCTGGCGAGGCGGTGGTTGATGGAACTTGGAATTGGGTGAAGGTAAGTATTACGAAGGGGAGTGATGGGAGTGAGCTCGTCAGTGCATTTGGTGGCAGGATGGTGTTATTTGAGGTGGGAGCGGATGGAACTTGGAAAGTGGGTTTGCCGATAATTGATGCTTTAACTGGTGAACAGATAGTTTTGGATCAAGTGTTGCCTGGGGGTGGAGGAGGAGGACTATTTGCTCCCAAAGAGTTTTTTGCGGAAACGTTGCCTGGTGAACCGACCGAGGCGCCGACACAAGAGACAGTTGAGGTAAATAAGCTTCAACCAGAAACTGTGGGATGTTTACACCCAGAAGATATAGAGACTTGGTGTGCGGGACTGGAACCCAAAGACCCGCACGGATTGTGGCAGGACGGGATTGACGCTTTGGTAGATGGACCTGCAAATGCGGACTATTGGGCAAGCACGTTGGGCAAAACTAATCCAACTCATGAAGAAATAATAACCTGGCTTGCCGACCACGATTATTTCCTGCCTTCGGCTAGTCCCGACGGGACAGAGTGGGTGTGGGTCGTGGGTAACCCAGGTTACCCAGAATTTAAGACCAACGAAGTGGTAACAGAAGCCGGGGGAGTGAGCCTCAAGAATATTTGGACAGTGGTGATCTCGCCAGATAATTGGAGCCAAATAAAGGACTGGTGGAGAGCACAGATTGACGCACAAAGAAATAGTCCGCCGATTAAGACTGGTGGGGATACGGTGTATAGTCCAACATCGGTGTATGGCTGGTTGGCGGTGAAGAATGGGGAGAAGGGATTGGTAGAAATGGTATTTGTGGGTGGGAGTTCATATATTCCGGATAACGCAAGACAAAAAGGTTACGATAAGGTAATGATGGGAGGAGAGGGAGCGAATAATGCGGCGGTTTTCACGGCGATGTGGGAGAGCTTTATGCGGGCAAGCAGAGAATTTGCTGAGAAAGACTTGGATTTAGGAAGTCCGGATGATAAAACACCAAGTATGAGTATTGTGGGAGCTTATAAGGGAGAGGCTAATTATCCAACTGATCCAAGTAAGATGGAAGAAGAGGAAATTTGGTTTGAGTAGGCGTGTGGTTGAGGGGGAGAGCGAATTTCGTGTATAGTGGAATTAATGAAGAAGTGGGTGGGGGTGATTTTTCTGATAATTTTGGTTGTGTTGTTAGCGGTGTGGGTGTGGGTAGGGGTAAATGGAGTGCAGGTGGGAAAGGGGTATTTGGTGGTAGGGAGAGGGTTAATGATCCAGAATAAGGCAGCTTTGAGAGAGATGGTTGCAGTGGGGAGAGAGGCGGCGGGGTTTTATAAACCCTATTTGGTGATTTGGGCACGGGAGGGGCTGGTGAGTCAGGAGTATGGGCTGTGGAGTGTGAATACCCTAACCAGGGAGCCGATGACAGGGTGTTTGGTGCCAAAAACCTATCTGGCCAGGAGTGTGGTGCTGGTGACACTGGACGTAGATGCTAACCGTTTGATTGCGCGGTACGGGGTAGAGGCATCCCCAGAGTGGCTAAATAAGATTGTGACGGGGTGTTGGGCGTTTGGGCTAGCCAGCGGGGAGCGGGGGGAGAGCTTGGCACGGGTGAGAGAGGCAATGGATAAAGTTAGGGGAGAGAGAGCGGTGTTTGGAGGCGGGCTATGAAGAGGATGGCGGGGGTGATACTGCTACTAATCGGGCTGTGGCTGGGGGCAAACAAAAGTGTGAACGCGCTAGATTGTACACAGAACTCGGTAACTTGTTTGCAGTGGGATTCTGATAATGATGAATGTGGATCATCGAATGGAGATGTGGCAGCGTGTGTGGAATCGGGGACTAGCTGTGACTGGAGTTATAACCAAAGTTTGTTGGATTGTGGAATGTGTATGCCACATGGAGCACAGTGTTATGACAAGGATATACCACTGCCGTCGGGAGCGACACCAGCCCCGACCTCAACCCCGGGAGTGGCATGCGGGGATAGTACTTTCCCAGCTTGTAATGGGTCGTGTGCGGGATCAAATGTATGTAAGTCGATTTATGTGAGCAGTTCCTGTGAGTGCGGGCCTGCAACAGGTTGTGCTGATTATGTCCCGACCCCCAACATCCTGGCTACGGCGCGGCTTACCCCCACTTCTGCCCGATTTCGCTGGAGTCCAATTGATACCCAAAAGTACCCCTATGTAGAGCGGATTGCGTTGATCGTGGAGGAGACTGCCGCCAATTTAAATACTTGTATGACAGCGGCTATTCGAGGTGATGCGAGCTCTGTTTGTAACGTTTACCAACCAAATTTGGCGGTGAGTGCCACTAGCTACACGGCCACCGGAGCATTGGTGGCGGGGACGGAGTATGAGGTGAGAGTAATATTTATTACCTTTGACCCTCCTGGACTACTACCAGTATGTATTAATAGTGATAGGATTGACTATTTGTCTTCGTGTGAACTAACACCAGACCCCACGACCATAGAGGTGGGGGAAACACAGTTGTTAACAACCAATCTGGTTGCAAATACTTGGTATGTGAGCTACACCCGCGCACCAACGGCGTACGCGACGGTGACTACCCCGGACAACGCATTGCCTTACCGGACTACGGTTACCGGAGTGGCGGATGGGACTACCCTGGTTACAGGGAATGTATATACATATGCCACCCCACCGGTGCTGGCCTGTAGTGATACGGCTACTGTGACAGTGGGTACAGTGGTAGTGTCAGCTAACCCATGGTGGCAGACCATCGGGGGGAGTATCCACACGCAAAGGACGACGGGGACGGTGCTACGGTCACGGCTTCCAGCCGGAGAGTATTTGATCAAACGGGTGACTGGGGGGACATCGGGATTGTTGTCATACGGAGGGGGGACGGTGGTGCTTGTGGGTGGGACGGTGTCACAGGATGGGTGGAAGGCCAAGTCGCTGTACACAGGCAAAACCATGAATTATGCGTATTTTGCCAAGAATATGGGGGTGGCAACAAGCGGGCAAGCCAAGGATTGGGCGGGAGATGCGATGACCAAGCCAGCCTACAATGCCAATAAAGTGTTCTATTACCAAGATCCAGTAGGAACGGCCAGTTTGGCGGCGGTGTGGAATGTGGCTAATGGGCAAAAGTATGTCGTATTTGTGAATGGGGATTTGGAGATAGACCAAAATATCAATGTGGCTCCCGGAGGATTTTTGGCCTTTATTGTCTCGGGTGAGATTACAGTGGACCCAGCGGTAACTTATATGGAAGGACTATTTGTTTCGAACGGCAATTTTTCCACGATTTCCAAGTATGTGGCGGGGGTGACCAATGATAGTCGATTACTGGTTGAGGGGAGTGTGATAACTTGGGGGTCGATAGATTTGAACCGAAATTTGGGGGATGCAGCTAATGCGACTCTTCCGGCTGAACAAGTTACCTATAGACCAGATCTACTAACTAATATGCCAGATAGGATGAAGAGTTTTGCTCTCGAGTGGAAGGAAGTGCCGGCGGGGACTTTTGGGGAATAGGAAATAGAAAATAGGAATTAGGAAGTAGGAATAGAGAGTTTTGTGGTTTTGATTAGCCCAAATAACATTTTATATACTTCTTCCATGATAATTAGTATTTTGTTGACTTCGGTTAGAGTTACATAACCCACATCTCTGGCTACGTACAATTGATTGCGTAATTCCGTTAGTGATCCTTTGGCTAAGTAGTAATACTGTCCTTTTTCCTTGGCAGTTTGTCTGCCAAATCCTTCGGCAATATTACTGGTTACAGATACAGCTGATCTTCTCATTTGATCACTTAAACCATATTGTTCAAATTTCGGAAAATTACTGACTAATTGATAAATCATTACAACCATTGAATGTGCCTTTTGCCAAACCAATAAGTCTGTAAAATCTTTTACCATAATTTATGTGTTACTAATTCCTAGTTCCTGTTTCCTAATTCCTAACTTAGATTGTTCGTGGAAATCATAAAGTAGGCGAGGATGATGATCAGAATAAAGACGGCGCCGACGCTGACTCCGATCCAGCCCCGGGGTTCGTAGTTCATGATTTTTTGAACACCTTCACCAACCAAGACAAGACCAAACATGGAGGGGAGGATAAAGATCATCATGAGAAGAGTGGGGTCGGTAAAGTTCATGGGTTTTTCAGTGAATATTTGGCGCCTTTGGTATTGCCGCGCCTGGTGAGTAAGCCTTTGTCGACCAGGTCACGGAGATCACGGAGGATGGTATCATCGGAAACGTCGGCTAGGAGATCGCGGGCCTCACCCATGCCCAGATGGGCGTATTTCTCTAAGTATTCAACCAATTTGATTTGGCGGTCGGAGAGAGCAATTTGTTTGCCGCCGATGGTCTTTTTGAGGTGGAGGTCGAGAGAGAGCTTTTGGACTAGATTTTTGACGCGGGTAAACTCGGAACTAAGTCCCAGGACAAAGTATTCGAGCCAGGCTGTCAGGTTGCCCTCACTGGCTGATTGGAGGGCTTGGTAGTAGGAGGCGGGATCGGCATCGTAGTATTCGTCGAGGCTAAAGAATTTTTTGAGTTCATAGCCTTCCAAAAAGAGGGAGAGGAGGCAGAGGGCACGAGTGGTTCGACCGTTACCGTCGGTAAAGGGGTGGATACGCACAAGCTCGTAGTGGAGGATCCCTGCGCGTAATAAGGGGTGGGTGGAGAGGCCAGCTGGGGAGGTGAGCCAGGAGAAGAATTCCCCAAGGTGATAGGGAATCTCGAGGGGGCTGGGGGGGCGAAAGGTAATTTCGCCGGTAGTGGTATTTCTAATCACGACTTTGACGGTGCGATAGTTACCGGCTTCACCGACCGGTAAGAGTTTGTCCATGGTGAGCTCGTGGAGGTGACGGAGCGAAGTTTCGGTCACGGGGGGAGCTGTATCGAGATAATCCATGACCCTTCTGTAGTTGACCACTTCTTGGACATCGCGCTCGAGCTTGGGGATACTGGCGGGGGAGGATTGGGGAGACACTAAGTGTTCGACCTCTTCCAAATTGAGGGCGTTACCTTCGAGGTGAGTGCCGTGGTGGATGGTACGGATTTTGGCTTCGCTTTGGAAGCGGCGCTCCCAGGCAGGGACCAAGGGAGCGGTAGTAATCACTTCGCGGGCGGCGTCAACCGAGCCAACCAGGGTAAGGAGATGATTGGTAATAGTGTAGGTGGGAGAGTAGGTCATAGGTTGATTAACGCACTTTTTGCGGTAATTAGCAAGGAGTTGACGAGCTGAATCAAAGTGTCATACTGGAAATTACGCATTATTTATAAGGAGGGGTTATGGCAAAAAAGAAAGCAATGAAAATTAATCAGAAATGGTTGCTTGTAGGGGCGATTATTTTGGGATTTGCGATATGGTGGGGGTGGAAGATGACAGCTCAAGAAGCACAAGTAGCGCTGATTGCGCAACCCGTACCATCAGCTAGCCCGGTTGCGTTGGGTTCTTGGGGGTTTGGAGCGGAGACGATGAAGTCAATGATTAATTCAAAGGGAGCGGGAGTGCAACCAGTAGCAGGAACAAGTGTGTGGAAGTCATCGCTAGTTTACAAAATTGATAAGGATAAATTAACGGCAAGAGTGGCAAAGTTAGCGAATTTTTGTATGACTTACCGCTCGCCGGTGCAACAGGTTTATAACCCAAATCAAATTTATCAGTTTAATCTGAAAGGGAGGATAACTCCGATTGTGCAGTCAGTAACTCCACGGGCCGGTGAGGTAGAAAAGCGAGAATGGACGGTGACCATGATGGATATACGACAACAAATCTTGGCACAAGGAACCGTAAATGTCGCGGTGTCTACGAGTCCAACTTATCAACCTGTAGTTACTAAGGTTGGGCTAGAGCCAGTAGAGAAATTGGATGTAACGGCGGTTCGTAAGTATATGTTTATCAAGTTTTGTTTGGACAAATCACCCAACACGAACGTAAATGTTGGGTTGACGAGTCTTGAGCTAGTACGACAAGATTGAGATAGAATAGGGGTATGAAATGGAGTGAGCTGACAAGCGTATTTGCGCGGATTGAAGGGACATCTTTACGCAATACCAAGACCGAGATTTTGGCGGAACTTTTGCGGAGGGCAAGTTATTCAGAGGTAGATAAACTGGTGTATTTGGCACTTGGGGAGTTACGTCCCAAGTATGACAAACTTGAGTTTAATCTGGCAGAGAAGATGATTCTTAGGGCGATCGCTTTGGCGGCGGGGAAAACGATTAGTGAAGTGAGCCAGGAGTATAAACGAATCGGTGATTTGGGAGAGTTGGCGGGAATGATAGGAAAGAGGAAAGAGGAAAGAGGAATTAGGGAAGTGTATAGAGAATTGGAAAAGATTGCACAAGAGAGTGGAAAGGGGAGCCAGGAGAGAAAAATTGCGGGACTGGCAAAGTTGATCAAGGAGGTGGGAGGCGAGGGGGCAAAATATGTCGTACGAATAGTGGCGGGAAAGCTCAGGCTTGGGTTTAGTGATAAGACGGTATTGGATGCCATCAGTTATCTGGAAGCGGGAAGTAAGGAATATAGCGAAGCTTTGGATCGAGTCTACCAAGTTCGACCGGATGTGGGAGTATTGGTCAAAACAGTGAAGGAAAAGGGGGTGAAGGCAGCCATGGGGGAGACTAGCGTAGTGGTTGGGACTCCGATCATGCCGGCGTTGGCCCAGCGACTCAAGACTGCCAAGGAGATGATTGAGAAGATGGGACGGGTGATGGTCGAGAAAAAATTTGATGGGACAAGGGTGCAAATTCATTTTTCGCGAAGCGAAAATAAGGGAATTAGGAAACAGGAATTAGGAATTAGTCAGAACAGGATGTTTGAGGAAGAGAAACCTAAGTTTTGGGTCAGGAGTTTTACCCGCAATTTGGATGAAAGTTCAGCGATGTTTCCTGAGTTGCAACAAATTGGGGAACAGATCGCGGCCGATGAAGTAATCCTGGACTCGGAGGCGGTGGGGTATGAGCCTGCAACTGGCAAACTGGTCCCATTCCAGTTGACGATCACCCGCAAACGTAAACACGGGGTGGGAGAGGCCCAAAATGCCGTGCCCCTCCGGTTTTTTGTCTTTGACATTATGTATTTGAATGGAAAAAGTTTGATCCAGTTACCTTTGAGTGAACGCCGAAAGATTTTAGCGAGAGTGATAAAGAGGGGACAAGTGTTAGAGGTAGATGATTACATCGAGACGGATGACCCAAATCAGTTGCGGGAGTTTCACAAACAACAGTTAAGTTTGGGACTAGAGGGAGTACTGGTAAAACAGATCGATGGCGAGTATATGCCGGGGCGGACCGGCTTTAACTGGGTTAAGTTCAAGGAGGCGGAGGACTCGCGAGCTAAGCTTGCGGATACCTTGGATTTGGTGGTGATGGGATACTACCTTGGGAAGGGAAAACGCCGAGGATTTGGGTTGGGAGCATTTTTGGTGGGAGTTAGGGAGGGAGAGGAAATTGTGACAATTGCCAAAGTAGGAACGGGGATTAGTGATAAACAATTTGGGGAATTGTACGAGAGATTAAAAAAGATTGAAGTTAAACGAGCAATACCAGAATATAAGGTGGCAAAAAATTTAATACCGGACGTGTGGGTAGAACCAGAAATTGTGGTCGAAGTGGCGGCAGATGAGATCACCAAATCCCCCGCGCACAGTGCGGGTTATGCCTTGAGATTCCCGAGGCTAGTTAGATTCCGCGAGGATAAAAGTGTCAAGGAAATCACGACTTTGGATGAAGTTACAGCCATGATTGGTATATAGTGAGAACATGAGAAGTTGGTACAAAAATATTGACGGAGTGCACGCTTTTTACGCCAACGGGCTTTTGAGATCTTTGTTCATGTCGATGACATCGATATATGTTCCACTGTTTATTTATTCAGTGGGAATGGGGATCTGGGGGAGTTGGCAAGCGGCACTATGGTTGGTCGCGGCATATTATATTCTCCAGCGATTGGTGGTAGTTATAATAGTTTTTCCTTTGTCAAAATTGATCGAACAGATTGGGTTCCGCCGCAGTATTAGTCTGTCGGTGTTCTTTTTGATCGCCTACACGGTGAGTTTGCTACTGGTTAAGCAGGACACTAGTTGGTTGTGGGTTTCGGCAGTTTGCGGAGGGTTACAGATCCCAATGTATTGGATTTCCCGGGATTCGGCTTTGTCACAAGATATTGAGGGTAAAACAATGGGGAGAAGGATAGCTTATATTGCAGTTCTGGAGAATATCGCGAGTTTGCTGGGGCCGTTTGTGGGAGGAACAATTGTGGCTCTCTCGGGATACTCGACCCTCTTTGGGGTGACTCTAGCGATATTGGCACTCTCGATTATTCCATTGTGGTGGATGCCTGGTCATACCCATAAAAATGGAGTGAGCTTGGCTGGTTTTGGCTATTTTTTGCGAACTAAGAGATATTTGCACCAGGCAGTGGCTAATGTGGGAATCGCGGTAAATGATTACGGCAATGGGGTCATTTGGCCGCTCATTTTGTTTTTCCAAGGAATCCGCGATGAGAAAATAGGGATAATCTATAGCGTAGTGGCGGTTTTGGCGGTAGCGATACAGTACATAACGGGTCCCTGGTTTGATAAACTGCGGGCGAGAAAAGATTATGCGGATGAGGGAATATTTGGATTGGCTACTGCCGGAATTGCCATCATTTGGGTAGCAAGATTTTTCGTGAAGGGAATTGCACAAGTGTTGCCAGTGGATATGGGACGCCAACTGTTTAGTAGCGTTCATGCCAATTTTTTCTCGGATTACTTACATTTGGGGGGGAAGCGGATGGACTCGATTGCCTATTGGGTGTATATCGAAATCATGTATTCGCTGGGGGCGATAGGAATATTTGGAATTATGGCGATGGGAGTATATTGGGGCATCTGGAAAGAATTGGTACTTGTTAGTATTGCCTTGTGGAGTTTGGCAACTTTATTGATCGCCAAGGAATCGAATTTATGACCAAAACGATAAATCAGCCGACACTGCTCTCGGATATTTTGGCGAAGTACGAGGTCAAAAAGGATGGGAAGTATATTTCACAAGAGTTTCAGGATTACGGGTACCGGTTGGCAGTTGATTTGGATGATTTGGCGCACAAATCACTCTACATCCGCTTGGCCAAGACGATCCCCCGGGCGGTACTGGAGGCCGCCAGAGCTTTTGCGGTGGATGCTTCTCAGGCGCGCAGCCGAGCAAGGATGTTTATGTGGAAGATGAAGGAAATTCGTAGTAGAGTGAAGGTATGAAACGGTATGTCCTGTCCCATGTGCCGATGGCGGTTGTGTATGGGTTATTAGTGTTTGTGGTTCGAGCAGAGTGGAGTAATCTGGAATGGGCAAATATTTTCCCTTGGGGAGGATGGGTAGTGGGGGTCATAATCGGGGTACTGGTTTTGTTTTTGGATCGCGTGGTATATACCTATAGCTACCCCGGAGCTCAGATTTCCCAACAGTTTGCGTGGTACATCCAACAAAGGAAATATGGGAGTGCTTTGTCACTACTGGACGTGAGACGAATGGAGCAGGAGAGGCTAACTTTTCGTTCGGCATTATTTATGGCGATTTGGGTGCCACTAGCTTTTTTTGCCTTGACTTCGACCGGAGGACTATTTGGGAAAGGGGTGGTGATGGGGCTGATGCTCCATATTTTGATGGATGCATGGAGGTTGCAGCGAACTGAACCGAGAAGGTTGCATGTAAGACTGTTTTGGCTGATTAAACGAGAGATCTTGGATGAGGAGAGACTGGTGTTTTTGTGGGTGATGACAGGGATTTTTGGGTTGTTTAGTTTTTGGGTGAGATAGTCATTACAAACAGTCGATGTTATTTTGCAGTGCTCACATCGTCATCTGGCTGCCCAGATGGATGGCTCCGCGCTGAAAATTACATCTCCTCTTTGTGGTGTTATACAATCTGGATATATGAGTATGTATGGACTGATTGTGGGGGGGGCGGTAGCGGTCTGGTGGAGCTGGGTAGAAAGAATCGAGCCGAGAGCAAAGAAAGTAGTCCCGTGGGTGATTGTGGCGGCCTTAATTGGGGCAAGAGTCTACCACGTGATAGATCAGTGGGACTATTACGCGCAGGACTGGGGGCGCATCTTACAGGTTTGGAACGGAGGATTATCGATTTGGGGGGCTGTCGGGGCGGGACTATTGGTCTTATGGCTAGGAATTAGGAAAGAGGAATTAGAAAATAGGCGAGCAATAATCGCAGCTTTTATTACACCGCTACCTCTTGCACAGGCGATAGGGCGATTGGCGAATGGCTTCAATGGGGAGTTTACCAATCTGGTAGGGGGGATTCCCTGGTGGGCGATGGAAGCTATTTTGGATTTGGCGTTGTTTGGAATAGTATGGCTCGTCGAGAAAAAGTGGCGGATTTGGGTGTACGCTGGCGGGTATTTGCTCATTCGACTAGTATTACAGCCTTACAGGTAGTAGGATCGAACGTATGAATGGGGAGTGTACGCGACTAGCGTGTTATTTGCAGGGAAGGGAAGGGGTTTTGTCACTCCCGATGATTACTGTGGCGGGACTGGTGGACGGGATTAACCCGTGTGCCATTGGGATGATGGTGATGTTACTGGGGTATCTATTAGTATTTGCCAAAAAACCGGAGCGGGTAATTAAGACGGGACTACTGTATGTGGGAACCGTGTTTGCAACTTATTTGATCGTGGGATTGGGACTATATTCGTTTGTCTCACAATTTGATTTGAGTGGGGGAGCCAACGTTCTTAATTGGGTGGTAGGCGGCGGATTGTTAATAGCGGGATTAATTCAATTTAAGGATTTTTTGGGGATTACGGCTGGACCACATTTGCGGATCCCGACCGCCAGCAAGACAAGACTACAGGGACTGATCGAGAAAACGAGTTATCCGACGACAATTGTGTTGGGGATACTGGTGACTCTACTGGAAACACCATGCAGTCTGCCGATCTATGTGGGGACAGCCACAATTTTGTCCCAATCGGGGATGGCCATGCCTTTGGTCGTTTTATATTTTTTGTACTATAACTTGTTGTTCGTGTTACCCCTCATTGTAGTACTAGTGGTAATGTGGCGGGGACAAAAACTAATCGAGATGAAAGAATGGGAACACAAGGCTAAACGATGGATGCATTTGGCACTGGCGATTGTGCTTTTGGCGATGGGAACGTGGCTACTATTTATATAGTTAGGTAATTCGGCTTGACACATAATACCCCCATGGGGTATTATGAAGGTATGGAAGATAGAACTTTAACGAGACTGAAACGAATAAAAGGACAGGTGGAAGGGATTATCCGGATGTATGGGGAATGCCGAGAGTGTTCGGAGGTGGTAACCCAGGTGGCGGCGGTACGAGCAGCTTTGGGAGCGGTGGGGAAGGAGTTATTGACGGATGAAGCGGTGGCTTGTGTGAGGAATCAAAAGCCAGTTAAAATGGAGAAGTTATTACACAAATTATTTGATATTAGTTAATTGAAAGGAATATATGGCAGGAGCCAATACGGTAACATTTACGGATCAAAACTTTGAAGAGGCGGTACTCAAGGCCAGCAAGCCAGTGATGGTGGATTTTTGGGCGAGTTGGTGCGGACCTTGCCAGATGGCGGGACCAGTAATCGACGAGTTGGCGACGGACTATAAGGATAAAATTATTATTGGGAAGCTGGAGGTAGATCAGAACCCTTCGACTGCCCAAAAATATGGGATAATGAGTATCCCGACGGTAGTACTATTTAAAGAGGGGAAGGAAGTAGTGAGGAAATCAGGGTTTGCAGGACGTGCGATGTACGAAAACTTGTTGAAACAAGCTGAGTAAGTATGAACAAACATAAAATTGCGATTGTGGGAAGCGGGCCGGCGGGACTGGCGGCGGCGATTTATACCAGCCGAGCGGAGATAGAGACGACAGTTTACGCAGGGATGGAGCCAGGGGGTCAGTTGACTAAAACGAGTGAAATCGAGAATTATCCGGGAGTGGTGGGGAAAACAGGACCGGAATTAATGCTAGCGATGACGGAGCAAGCCACTAAATTTGGAGCTAAGCTAGTATACGAAGCTGTGAGTGATTTGGGGAAGCTACAAAGTCAGTATGACGCGGTGATCTTGGCCATGGGGGCGGCACCAAGGATGCTTGGGATTGGGGAAGAAAAATATTACGGCAAAGGACTTTCAACCTGTGCGGTGTGTGATGCGGCCTTTTATAAAGGGAAGAGGGTGTATGTGGTGGGAGGAGGGGATGCAGCGATTGAGGATGCGTGGGCTTTGACCAAATTTGCCAGTTCAGTCACGATGTTGGTGAGAGGAGACAAATTCCGGGCCAGTATCGCGATGCAGAAACGAGTGACCGATAACCCCGACAAAATTAAGGTTAAATGGCAAGCTAGTCTGCGACAGATTATAGGAGATAGAGTCCAGACGTTAGTGTTGGAGGTGAAGGGGAAGGAAGAGACAGTTCCGGCGGAGGGGATATTTTTGGCGATTGGACATGTGCCGGCGACTGGGTGGCTAAGCTCAAGCGGGATTAACTTGGATTCGGAGGGGTATATCATAGTTGGCGAGGGGGAAATTCCGACCATGACAAATAAGACTGGAGTGTTTGCGGCGGGAGATTGTGTGGACAAACGTTATCGCCAGGCGGCAACGGCGGCGGGAATGGGTGTTGCGGCGGCACTAGATGCGGAGCGGTGGTTAGCGCGAAATGAGAGTGTGGTATAGTAAACAAAACTTAAAAGGTAGAGGTAATTTAAGGAGGTAAAGACATGAAGCAGGCAATTGCACAATATGTCATGGTAATAATGTTAGTTGCGGGAGCATATTTTTTGGGAGTGTATAAGACAAAGGTGGATTATCTGGAAAAAGGGGCAACAAACCCAGCTCAGGTAGCTCAAGTAGAAGGAGAACAGACAGCAACCCCAACTACGGTTGACTTGGCGGCAGTAAAGGAAAAATTTGATGGGAAACACATTACCTTTGGGGATAAAGACGCCAAAGTAATTATTACGGAGGTATCGGATCCGTCGTGCCCCTATTGTCATATTGCCGGGGGGATGCACCCAGAACTAAATAATACGAGCACGCAATTTAAAATGGTGGCAGACGGAGGGACGTATGTTGCCCCAGTGCCAGAAATTAAGAAGTTGGTAGAAGCAGGGAAGGCCAGTTTTATTTTCTTGTATGCCCCAGGGCATGGGAGTGGAGAAGTAGGGACACAGGCTTTGTATTGTGCCTACGACCAAGGGAAGTTCTGGGAAGCACACGACAAGCTGATGACCAAGGCGGGGTATGATCTTTTGAACGAGGTGGTGAAGAATGATCTTGCTCAGTCGGCTAAAGTAGTAGCTTTGATGGGCGACGCCCTTGATGGGCAAAAACTCCAAAGCTGTCTAGACAGCGAAAAATATACGGGTCAGCCAGCTGAGGATACGGCGTTTGTCCAGTCTTTGGGATTTGGGGCGACGCCTACCTTTTTTGTGAATGATCAGGTGGTTGAGGGAGCTCAGCCCTGGAGTGCGATCGAGGCGGTTTTGTAGAGAATAGGGTAGTTTGAAGGTTATCGCTGTATAATACGTGGTATGCGGAAGATTTTGTTGGTTATGGTGGGGTTGTGGTTATTGACCACCCCTGTTTTGGCACAAGAAACGGCCACATCGAGTGCGACTGGGAGTGCGGAAGTTGTTACAGAGCAAAAGATCCCGGAAATAAAAACCGATTTGACCCAGCCGACGGTGGAAGTCAAGAATAAGCTTGAAGCGGTATTGTTTGAAAATCCGGTGGGGGAGCTATCGTGGAAGAACTTTTTGCGGCACGCGCTGGATTCGGCGGTAGAGAATGGGGTACCGGCCAACACAGCGGTGTTGATTTTGCTTTTCCCACTGGTTGTGGCGATTGTGGCGGCGGCCAGGCATTTGATTGGGATTAGGGGAGCGGGAATTTTGACTCCCTCACTACTGGCAGTATCCTTTTTGGCGACAGGAATTTGGGCGGGGGTAGCTTTGTTTGGGGTGATATTACTAGTATCAACTTTGGCGAGGACACTGCTGAAGCAAATGAGACTGCAGTACCTGCCGAGATTGGCCCTACTACTATGGATGGTGTCAGGAGCCGTATTTTTGTCCCTCTGGGGCGCATCTTTTTGGGAGTTTACACGAGGAATAATGGAGGTGGGGATTTTCCCGATCTTGATTTTGATGCTACTGGCAGAAACATTTATTGATATCCAGTCTGGGCGGAGCGGGAGTGAGGCAAGAGCGATGATTTTGCAGACGTTTGTACTGGCAATGTTTGCCTCATTAATTCTGGGGTGGGAGGTGGTACAGAAGACGGTACTACTGTACCCGGAGCTAATTTACTTTGGGGTCGGAGTGTTTGATATCTTTATGGGGAAGTATACGGGGCTAAGGCTGTCAGAGTATTGGTTGTTCAAAAAAGCTACCAACGATGACGAGGAAGAATGAAGATCAGAGATGTATTGGGACTGAATTCGCGGAATCATTTATATACTTCCCGCTATAACGGCCGGGAAGGGAAAAGAATTGCCAATTCCAAATTGTTAACCAAAGAGACCTTGCGGAAGGCGGATGTACGGGTGCCACAAACTTATGCTCGGATCGGGAATATCGAGCAATTGGAGAGATTTGACTGGTTATCACTGCCTACAGATTTTGTAGTAAAACCCAATAATGGACTTGGTGGACAAGGAATTATCGTGATTGAGAAACAGGGTGAATATGCGGGAGAATGGGTAAGTTCGCAGGGAGAAATAGTGACGGTAGCAGATCTGAAACTGCAGGTAGCGGATATTTTGCAAGGCCGGTATTCAATGGACGATTTGCCTGACACGGCCTATATCGAAGAGCGAGTAGCGGTCCACCCGGTATTTGAGAAATATAGTTATCACGGGACGCCCGACATTCGAGTGATTGTCTTTAACGGAGTACCGATCATGAGTTACGCCCGATTACCAACTGAGGAATCGGGGGGAAGGGCAAATTTGTTCCAGGGAGCGGCGGCAATGGGAATCGATATCGCCACAGGGATTACGACCTACGGAGTTCATCACGGAACACCAATTGAGTTTTTCCCGGGGACGAGACGGAAATTGCGAGGAGTGCAGATCCCGGAGTGGGAGAGTATTTTGGAGACGGCGATTTTGGCGAGCCGGGCGATTGGGCTAGGTTATATGGCCGCGGATATAGTCCTGCAACCAGTGTTGAGAAAACAGGAATTAGGAATGAGGAAACAGGAAGTAGAAACTGTGCCGATGATTTTGGAAGTGAATGCTCAGCCAGGACTGAAAATTCAGATTGCTAACCGAGCGGGACTCAAGGAGAGGCTGACGAGGGTAAAGGGGCTAAAAATCGTGTCGGTAAAACATGGGATTAGGGTGGGTCAGGCTTTATTTGCTGATCCCAAGTTGGCGGAAGCGGGGATGGGGAGAAAGACGGTGGGGGCGACTGAAGAAATTGAGATTTGGGGATTGGGGGGAGAACGCGAAACAGTTAAAGCCAAGATCGATACCGGAGCTAACATGAGCAGTATTGATCGAGAACTAGCGAAAAAATTGGGACTACTGGACCCGGATAATCATTTGTATGAAGATTTTTTCTATAGTTCGCTGGGGAGGAATAAGCGTCAGATTGTGGGAATCAAGTATTTGATGGCGGGGGTGAAAGTGAAGGGGATGGTGTCGGTGGCGGACCGGAGCCGGATGAAACACAAATTTTTAGTGGGGAAACGCGATTTAGGACGGTTTGCGGTGGTAGTGGGGTAGCACATGCCAAAAGGGAAAAAAGTGGCGGTTGGAATAAGCGGAGGAGTGGATTCAGCTGTTGCGGCGGCTTTGCTGGTAGCAGAAGGATATGAGGTTACAGGGGTATTTATTGAGGCGTATAACGAGCCGGGATGTCGAACTGACCAGGATAGACAAGACGCCTTGCAGGTGGCAATGCGTCTAGGAGTTAGATTCCAGACATTAGATGTGAGGAAACAGTATCGAGAGAAAGTGGTCCAATATTTTATTGATGAATATAAGGCGGGTCGGACGCCAAACCCAGATATTGTGTGTAATGCCGAGATCAAGTTTGGGCTGTTTTATGATTGGACAAGAGGGAAGGAGTTTGATTACTTGGCGACGGGACATTATGCGAGAATTTCTCCGGAAGGGTATCTACAGCGACCGAGAGATTTAGGGAAGGACCAGAGTTATTTTTTGTGGAGGGTAAACCCGAGGAAATTAGATAATTTGTTGTTTCCGTTGGGAGAGATGACCAAACAAGAAGTGAGAGCGAAAGCAAAGGAATTAGGATTACCCAATGCGGATAAGCCAGATTCAATGGGGGTGTGTATGATGGGAGAATTGAATTTGAAAGAGTTTTTGCGGGGAAAATTGGGAGTAGAGCCGGGAGAGGTAGTCTGGAAGGGGAGAGTTGTAGGGAAGCACCTAGGATTATGGTTTAGTACGATTGGTCAACGGGGGGGATGGGAAATAAACTCAAAAATCAAAACTCAAAAATCAAAACTAGATCTGGCGAATTTGCCAGGGCTATATGTAATTGGGAAGAATATGAGAAAAAATCAGTTAATTGTAGGGACGAGAGAGGAGGCATATTCCACTGCTTTTAAAATTATGAATGTAGAATTGAGAATGAAGAAAGAATTGATTAAAGATTTAGTAAAGAAAAATCAGTTGTATGTGAGAGTGCGTAATTTGGGAGAACTATATTTGGTGGAGGAATTAGGAATTAGGAAAGAGGAAATAGGAATTAGGATACAGAAATCAGTATTTGCGATAGCCGAAGGACAAAGTGCCGTGCTCTATGCCAGGACAGGCAAAGAGGGAGAAGAAGTCATAGTTGGAGGCGGGATGATAGGGTCTTGCAAGAACGAGAAAAATCGTTCATAGTGAAGTCACTACAGTTGTGGGGGGGGTATTTATGAAGGCACGAAAAACTACGAAGAAATTGACCAAGAAGTTGGGGGAGCTGAGTTTGTACAAGTTTGCGATTGGAGCGGTGGTGGTGATGACTTTTGTAGCGGTTTCGGCAATGGTGTGGCAGTACTTTGATATGCAATCGAAGTTATGGATGTTCAATGATTTCGAAGAGTTGGCAGTGGCGGAGGAGATAGAGATTAACGAAATTGCCTTTCCGAAAGCGGGAGAGGGAGGATTGCCCCTTTGTGGAGCGGATAATGAGACTAAGGGAGGGTGTCAGGTTATCAAGTTGAGTACTCCAACAGCTGGTTTGTCTTGTCAGGCGACAAATCCCACGGCAGCAGCAGCGGCAGGGGTAACAGAAGCAGGATGTAGATCACAAGCAGCGATGGTGAGGAGCTGGGCGGGGGCGTTTAGGAGTGAAGCGTGTCAGCCAGGACTGTTGTTTGATCAGCGAACAATTACCAGCGATATGTTGGTGGATAAAGTTAACAAGACGATGAGGCCCAAACCTATCGATATTAGCGGGATGCATAAATGTTCCCCAGGTTTGGCAGGAAGATATTGCCCGGTAGGGGGGAAATGGGAACCTTGTTATACGGTTCAATATAAGGGAGCGTGTAAATACGCGGTGGAGGAGCCAGTCAATATTGTGTCTGGAGGCAAGTTATACAAACATTGTGCATCAGTGGCTGATAATACAGAGGTAGTGGGCGCGACCGGGTGCTATACCGGTTCAGTGAGTAAACCGACCGTAAAACTATGTTGTCCGGCTGGTAAGACTATCCAAGGAGGAGAATGCAAATGAAGAAAAAAATTAAGGGAAAACAGTCCAGGAATGTTAGGAGTGGTTTGTTGATGATAATGTCTGTGGGGTTGGCAATAATGACGGCCATAACAGTGGGTTGGATGATTTGGGAAGCAAATTATATCGATAAAAACGTATTGGAATACCAAGATCGAGAAGTTGAGGAAGAGGACGTGGTAGTAGCCAATGTGGGGATAACAAACGAAGAGATGGTTTCGGTTAATGCGGTCTCGCCAAGTGATGAGTATGCAACTTATTGTCTGGGACCAGATTATAATCCTGAAATGGAAACGGGATGGGGCAGTAATCAAAATAATTTGGTAGCTTGTGGATCCAGCGAGGCCACAAAGGGCAGTTGTGTGATGGCTAATCTTAGTACTCCAAGGAAAGAAGTTTATTCCTGTCAAGTAATAAGAAATCCTGCAAAAGGAAGTGCTCAACAGATTTCACTTTTGCGGGATTATGGAGTTGATACTTCTACCGTGACGGAAGCAGGGTGCAAGCTTGAAGCCCGACTACAGTTAAGTTGGTCAAAAGCCTTGATTGGTCCAAAGTGTCAGCCGGGGTTGTTGTATAACCAACGAAGTGTAACCAGTAACGTGATGATGGATAAGCATACGGGTGCGTCGGCGCCAAAACCGATAGATATTTCCCGAATGCACAAATGTCAGCCAGGATTGTATGGGCGCAAACACCCCGTGGTATATAAGAATGGAGAAAAGATTCACCTAGATCCCGGTCATCCGGACAAAAATTGGATTGTGTCTGGCAAGGGTTTGCAAAAGCAAATAGATGCATATCGAGGTCAGGGTTATGATGTGAAATGGGAGGAATATTATGTACCAATCAAGGGAGTGTGTGAGTGTCGGACGGAACGCCCGTTAAATATGATGTCTGGGGATAAATTGATTAAAGTGTGTGCTAAGACTGGTCCAGCGCAAGTAAAATTGGTGGGTTCAACCTTGTGTTATAACAAGAGTAATCAGGTGCAGTTCTGTTGCCCAGCCGGCAAAACAAATCAAAACGGAGAGTGTAAATGAAAACTAGACGTAAACAAATTAATGAACAAGGGGTGAGACGGAACCAGTTTTTGGGGGCGCTGCTCATTGCCTTGGGACTCGGGGCTTTGATCGTGGTAGTTCGTTACTTTATTATTTCTACCCAGGTAGAAACCTCGATTTACGAGATCCAGCCGAGCGATTTGATTCCGGGTGCTAGATAGGGGATAGGAATTAGAAAGTAGGAATTAGGAAACAGGAAATCAGAGTTGGTGGTTGTGATTTTGGGGGTCTCGAGGTAAAATAAGGGAACAAAAGAAGGGAGATAGATTGGTTATGGTAAAAGCTAAAGTTACTAAGAAAGTAAAGGTGGTGGCAAAAGTGCCAAAGGCGCCAAAGAAAGAGAAGACGGTTAAGAAGGAAGTGAAGATAACAAAAGCTGTGAAAGAACCGGTGACGATGGAAGAGTTGCTCTCAAGTGCAGGATATAAATTGTCGGTTCCCAAAAAAGGCGAGACGATCACGGGATTAGTCACAATGGTGAACCGGAAGATGGTATTGGTCGATATCGGAGCCAAGACTGAGGGGTTGGTAGCGGAAAAAGAATACGAATACGCGCGTGAATTTATCGAGACTTTGAAGGTAGGGGATGAGATTGATGTGTATATTGCATCTGATGAAAACGAGCGGGGACAGATTTTACTGTCACTGCGCCGAGCGATGATGACCAAGTTGTGGGATATGCTCGAAGGGTATTTAAAAAATGAAACAGAAGTACAGGTCAAAACCTACGAGCTTAATCGTGGGGGGATGATTGTCAAATGGCAGGGACTAAGAGGATTTATCCCCAGTTCCCAATTTGGGTCTAGTTATGCCGGGAATTTGCAGGGATTAGTAGGAAAGATGATTGCGGTTAAGCCCATCGAGGTGGATCGAGAAAAGAACCGTTTAATTTTCTCGGAAAAGCATGTTTCCGAAGCCATGCAAATGGTTCAGCGGGAGAATGCTCTTAAGGCAGTGAAGGTAGGGGATACTTTGGAAGGGAAGGTAACAGGAGTCTTAAATTTTGGCGCGTTTGTGGCGGTCACTGTTTCGGGAGTAATAGTTGAGGGATTGGTCCATATTTCAGAGATTTCCTGGGAGAAAGTGGAGGATATCCACAAATATCTCAAGGTAGGAGATGCCGTAAAAGTTAAGGTGATGGGGGTAGAGCAGGGGACCGGGAAACTGAACCTCTCAATCAAACAGCTGCAAGCTGACCCATGGAGTATGGCGGCAGAGAAGTACCCAGCCGGGACAACGATTAAGGGTAAGATTTCCCGGAGCGCGCCATTTGGCACGTTTGTGAACTTCGAGCCAGGAGTAGATGGACTCATCCATGTCTCTCGGATGGGTAGTTTTGGGGAGTTAACACCTGGAGAAGTGATCGAGGTGTTGGTTGAGAATGTGGACCCAGAACACCGCAGAATGAGTTTGGGACCAGTACTTAAAGAGGTGCCGGTTGGATACAAATAGGAATTAGGAATTAGAAAATAGGAAATAGGGAGTAAACATATGAGTAAAACAAAGATGATAGTGAAGGATGATCAGATCTTAGTGGACTTGGAGTGGATTTTTGAGGAAATCCGCGGAGCGAATGGGGATTGGAAGGCAGTCGAAGAGCAATTGAGAGGATTATTGTCGGCGGTAGAGGAATAGTATGTCACCAGAGATACCATCGACGAACAGAACAATGTTGGAGAGGATGCTGGGGAGCGGATGGGAAGTGAAAGAAGGAGATCCTAGCTTGTTGGTTAGGGTTGTTAGGGGGGGATTAGTTCACTGTGTTGATGGGCGGAAGGTGGATCAATTTCTGGTACCACAAAAAATTGTACGAGGCCCTAAGATTCAGGGTGGAGCTGAGGGGGTAGCTTTGCTGTTGGCGAAAGCTCAGGGTGTTTCGGAAGTGGATGAAAGTTGGTTTAGAAAAGCATGCCAGGTGATTAAAAACTCTGGTTTTGTGCCGGGTGTACATGATTTTGATCACTTACACTGTGGTCATTTTAACCTGGCAAGTCAAGGAAAATTTGAGGGAATGCCAAGATTCACAATAACGGCAGGGGACATGAGCCGGATTGTAGGGGAGTTTGGAGGGAGTCAAGTTCATTTAGCAGGTCAACACGAGGAGTACGTGATGCGAGTTAATTGGGATCCGAACATGACTTTAATTCCGAACAAGGAAGCTTTTAATCTGGATGCATGGTATGCAAATGTGATTGGGATTAATCAGGAGACTCTGCTTGATAATGCGGCTAAGACGGTAATGGGACTTAGTTCTGTTCGGACGGTTGAAGTTTTTGGCTAGCCATTTGCTAGAATAGCCTCATGGTGAAAAGTAGTGTAGTTTATGAATGTGCGAGTTGTGGGGCGCAGTACCCCAAGTGGGCAGGGAAGTGTGAGGAATGTGGGAAGTGGAATACCCTGGTTGAAGAAGTACAAGTCGGGAGAAGAACCAAAACGGCGCAAACAAGGGGGACGGGGGCAAGATTACAAAATTTGAACGAGATTGAAACCAAGACAATGGCTCGTTTATCCACGGGGATTGGAGAGCTCGATAGAGTGCTCGGGGAGGGGTTGGTATTGGGTGAAGTTTGCTTGATGATAGGGGAACCGGGGATTGGAAAGAGTACACTGCTTACTCAACTGTCTTTAAACTTAGAAAGGACGGTTTATGTCTGTGGAGAGGAGTCTCCGGGTCAAGTAAGATTGAGAATTGAGAGGATGCAGAAAGGGAAAAAGGCCCAAAACAAAGAGCCAAAGCTCAAATTGTTGGCTGAGACGGATGTGGACGTAATTTTGACAACGATTGAGAAGGAAGATATAGCTTTACTAATCATTGATTCAGTACAGACTTTGTATACGGCTGATTTGCCGGGAATGGCGGGATCGGTTGGCCAGATTCGCGAGTGTACGGGACGACTAATTGCATACGCGAAGCGGAAAAACGTGCCGATTATGTTGGTTGGGCATGTCACTAAGGAAGGTGAGATGGCGGGACCCAAGGTACTAGAACATATGGTGGATGCGGTATTGGAGCTGACGGGTGACCGTTATTATGATCTGAGAATTTTAAGGACGCAGAAAAATCGGTTTGGGGCGACGGATGAAGTGGGGGTGTTCCAGATGAGTGAGACAGGCATGATGGAAGTAACTAATCCAAGTCAATTATTTTTGGCAGAACGGGAGGAGGGAGCGATTGGAAGCGCGGTGGCGGTCATTATGGAGGGAACCAGGCCAGTACTGGTAGAAGTGCAGGCATTGGTGGTGGAGTCGGAGCTTCCGGTACCTAGGCGGGTAGCGCAGGGAGTGGACGCCCGACGAGTGCAGATACTTTTGGGGGTGTTACAAAAATATACCCGGCTGGCGGTGGGGAGTAAGGATGTGTTTGTGAAAGTAACCGGCGGATTGAGCGTAAAGGAGCCGGCAATTGATTTGGCAACAGTATTAGCGATTGCCAGTAGTGTGCGAGGGAAAGCATTGCCGAAGAATGCGGTGGCGATCGGAGAAGTGGGACTATTGGGTGAGATTAGGAGTGTAGGGTGGGAGCAAAAACGGGAAAAAGAGGCCCAAAAATTGGGCTACACGCAGATTTACTCGAGAAGTAGTCATCGAAAAGTAGGGGAAATCATCCAGAATTGGTAATTTGAAGATCTAATCCTAGTTCGATGTACTTCACGCGAAAAAGACGGCGTTCTCGCCTGCTGGCGATCCGCCTCTAACTCGGCCCGTCGGCCTGCGTAAACTTTTTCGGCTGTGAAATACGTCTGCACTAGTTATTCGTTAGTTATCCACAATCGTAAATTGAGAGAAAATGCCAGGGGTGTATTTTATATGGGTTATTGGAGAAAGGGGAGGTAGATTTGTTATAGGTTGACTTCGTCTACTCGAGGTGCTAGGATACGAAAAGAGCATTCCTACCGCTGATATACCGTTTGCACAGTTCTCACGAGTAGCAATGCTCTTATTCAAATACGATGTGTAGTATTTCTAGGTCCTACACAAGCGTACATGAACTTTAACATCACACGTGGTGGGCGTCAAGCTACATTTTGTGTGTAAGGGATGTTGTTACCCACTACGGGTAGTGTATAGGCTTATAATGTCTCGACGCGTGAATAGTATCGGGGGGCATGTGAGATAGGGCAGGCTCATAGCCCTCCGATAGTGTTCAGGTGCCATAAGACGATGATGGATAACGTAAAATGAAGAGGAGTAGGCGATGTCTTTCCAGGGTTTAGGCAGGGAATTTTCAAAAAATCTGAGTTTTTTCGAAAGTGGGTTGGGAGGAGTGTTCCCGGCGATCGAACGGGGGAAGGCGTTAGAGATTGCCAGACAGGAAATAGCGGAAGGAAGGCCGGCTTATTTGAAAGCAAAGAAAGATTCTCAGGCTTTAATGGTATATGTGGAACCACGGAGGGATGGGTTGGTTTGGGCAAGCGTGGTACCGGCGTTACATTTTGTAACATCGCATGGACTAGGGAGGCATCAGGGGACAACAGATCGAGTTGAGTCGTTTGCAGAAATATTAAGACAGGGATTTCGCTCACCAACTGGAGAGAATAATGCTTTGTTACTAACACCGGGATATGGAGAAGAAAAGTGGAAATCTGGTTATCCTCGAGAAAAGATCAATGGATATTTTGGTGGATGGTATATGACGAAACAAAATGCCCAGGACAGAGGGGCGAACAAGGGAGATTCACTCCGAGTGGTGCTTTGGTCGGGATTCTACGCGGAGAATAGGGTAAAGGTACAAAAAGGGGGGATACAAAAAAATTCAACTTGTGTAGATGGGACAAGTATTGGTTATGTAGAGGGGGTGGTCGTGACGGCACCAGGATCAGATTGGAGACAAAGAATTGAGTATTACCGTAATTTATATCGGGAGCAGAGACTACACGCACCGCTGGAAATTTTTGATGTGCAGGGACAACGGGTGAGAGTAGAATAAATTTATGCAGATATTTAGCGGAAGTAGTAATTCGGGATTAGCCAAGCAAGTGGCGGAATTAATGGGAAGTAAAATGGGTGAGGTAGAAATTTCGCAGTTTGCGAATGGGGAAATTAGGGTATGGGTAAAAGAGAAGAAGTTGGCAAAGCAAGTGGTGGTAGTACAGTCTCTGTCGAGCCCAACCAATGAACATGTGATTGAGTTTTGTCTTTTATGTGATGCCTTACACCGGGAGGGAGCCAGGGAGATCACAGCCGTCATCCCCTGGATGGGGTACAGTAAACAGGACAAGGTGTTTCGGCCGGGAGAGCCACTCTCGGCTAAAGTGATGGCACAGGTATTACAGACTGCCAAACTAGAAAAAATAATTACCTTTGATTTACATAACCGGGCAACCCTGGGATTTTTTGAGGTGCCGATTGTTGAATTATCAGCCAAACCCCTATTGATCGATTATTTCCGGAAAAAGGTGGGGGAGCAGACGGTGGTGGTGGCGCCAGACGCGGGGAGTGCCAAGGCCAGTACCTCGTTTGCCCAGTCCTTGGGATTGTCGGTTGTGTATGTCGACAAAAGACGGGATTTGGAGAGTGGGAAAGTCACGATCATGGGGATGAGCCAGAGTGTAGCTGGAAGGGAAGTAATTCTGGTGGATGATAATGTTTTTACCGGTGCGACCCTTTTATCAACCGCGAAAGAACTAAAAAAAGCTGGAGCCAAATCGATCAGAGTGGGATTAACCCATCATTTGTACGTGCCAGGGGTACAAGAAAAACTCGAGCAGAGTGAGATAAATGAGATCGTGGTCACAGACACGATTCAAGGAAACAGGAAACAGGAATTAGGAATTAGGAAAGAGAAATTGAAAGTGCTGAGTGTGGCGCCTTTGATAGTTGACGAACTAGCGAAGTAGTGCGATACTATGGTTTGTTCCCCGAGAAATAGATAGATTTCAGACATTTGATTCCAGTAGTTTGTACAAAGAAAAATTTTATGGAGGTAGGTATGCCAGCAGTTGCGAAAAAGAAACAGGAAGAAGTGACCGCTCAGCCAAGTTTGGTTGTGCCGGTAGCTCAAACGGTGCGACCTACTTTTGCACCGAGACCGCAGACCTATGTGGCACCTCAAAATACTCAGCCGATTGAAAATATTGTTGGTTATTTGGATGATTCGCCAGATGGGCATGGGGTACTGCGACCGCATTTTTCCCCGAGTGAGCGGGATGTATATATTTCCAGCATGGTGGTACGCCGGTTGGGATTGCGACCTGGGGATTATGTGGAAGGAACAGCGAGAAAGCCCAAGGAAAATGAACGTTATTGGGGGCTAGCCACGGTTAATAAAATTAATAACAAGCCACCGAGCGAGCTGTATAAGCGGGTAAAATTTCATAACCTAACACCGATTTATCCTAACCAGAAGATCAAGCTAGAGATGGGACAACAACCATTATCCAACCGCTTGATTGATTTGGTGGCGCCGATTGGACGGGGACAGCGGGGGATGATTGTGGCGCAACCCAAGGCGGGGAAAACGACCATCATGAAAGATATGGTGACCGGAATTGCGGCTAACTACCCAGAGATTCACCTGATGACAGTTTTGATAGGGGAGCGACCGGAAGAAGTCACAGATATCAAAAGACATTTGGAAAAGGTCACGGAAAAATCAGAGATGAGGGGCGAGTGTGCGGCCAGCAACTTTGACGAGCCGGCCGAAGACCAAACTAGAGTTGCGGAGATCGCCTTAGAGCGGGCTAAGCGACTGGTTGAGGAGGGGAGGGATGTAGTGATCCTCCTAGACTCAATTACCCGGCTGGCGCGGGCATATAACCTGGCAATCCCCACGAGTGGGAGAACCTTGTCGGGTGGATTTGATCCGGCGGCACTCTACCCACCGAAGCGATTTTTTGGAGCAGCCCGGAAAATGGAAGACGGGGGGAGTTTGACGATTATCGGAACCGCTTTGGTCGATACGGGTTCACGTATGGATGAGCTGATTTACGAAGAATTTAAGGGTACCGGCAACATGGAGCTGGTACTGGACCGCCGATTGTCTGAACGGCGGATTTTCCCAGCCATTGATGTGTACAAGTCGGGAACAAGACGGGAAGACCTCTTGTTTACGGGAACCGAATACCAAAATATTGTGGTCTTACGCCGGATGGTGGATATGCTGGGGGATGATGAGCGAACCAGTGTCTTGGTTGAGCGCTTGGGCAAGACCAAGTCCAATAAGGAGTTCTTGGCGACGCTAAAAGAGGGGTAGGGTTTGTGGTAAGATAGGTGACTGATATGACAGAACTTACCCAGCGACAGGAACTGGTGGAATTTGCTCGGCAACTGTGGGTGTACCTTTCACGGCACGCATATCGAGCTTTTTTCCGATTTGAAGCAGGAAAAGATTTGATAGCGGGAGCGCTGTACCACCAGAGAGGGCGTTACGCCAGACCATTTTTGCATTCAGCCATGTTGGCCCTAATCTTTTTTGGAATTACCTTTGGCCCCAAGTTGGTGAGAGCCAGTTTTTTGAGTGAAAATGAAAGCGGGGGAGTGGTGGGAGTAGTGTTTGGACAAGGAACGGAAACAAATGGGTTGGTAACGATTGAGTCACAGAAAACCTGGAACCAAGTGTCGGAGTATACGATTAAAGATGGGGATACCCTCTCGGGAATTGCCGATAAGTTTGATGTGTCGGTGGATTCGATCAAGTGGGCTAACCCAAGTGTGAATTGGCAAAAAATCAAAGATGGTCAGGTGGTGTCGATCCCGCCGGTCACGGGGATTGTGTACAAAGTTAAACCAGGGGACACCGTGTACTCGTTAGCTAAAAAATTTGAGACGGATGCCCAGGCGATTGTGGACTTTCCGTTAAATACTTTTTCGGATGATGAAACCTTTGCGCTCGTGGCAGGTCAGACGTTAGTGTTACCAGATGGAGTGATGCCGGATGCGCCGGCTCCCGCTACCCCTCGTTTTGCCAATGTGCTGACACCTGATGCGGGGGCGGTCTCGGCTACCGGTAATTTTGCTTGGCCGGCGTTTGGACGGATTACCCAAGGATTCCGGTGGTACCATCCGGCCATTGATATCGCCAATCATGATGGGGGATCTGTCCTGGCGGCGGATGCGGGGAGAGTAGAAACGGCGGGGTGGAGCAGTGTGGGGTACGGCAATCATGTGGTTATCAATCATGAGAATGGTTACCGGACACTGTATGCCCATTTGGCGAGCTTGAGTGTCCAAGTGGGGCAAAGAGTGAACCGTGGGGCGGTACTCGGGATGATGGGGAGTACGGGGCGAAGTACGGGGACTCATTTACACTTTGAGATCCAGGGTACTGGGGGAAAACCAGATCCGTTGGGCTATTTGAAATGAAACAGTATCAGGAAGTGTTGTTCATCGGGAGATTTCAACCATTACATTTGGGGCATTTGGATTGCATGGAGCATGCCCTTAGTACGAGTGAGCGGGTGACGGTGGTGATTGGGAGTATCAACCTAGTGGATGAACTGGCTAACCCGTGGACGTATGCCCAGAGACGACAGATGTGGGAAAGGGTGATTGTTGAGCGAGGGTGGGGAGAGAGAGTCAGAATAGTCGGGGTCAACGATTACATGGATGATGATGAAAAATGGGCGAAAGAGATCCTGGTACAGGCGCCAGAAGCAGAAGCCGTCTATGGACACAATCAGTGGACTAATGATACTTTGGCTAAATATGGAGGATTGGTAGTTGAGGAGCCAGGATTACTAAGAAGAGAGGAATTGGAGGGGACCCTGATTAGAGCCATAATGAGAGAGGGAAAGGATGGATGGGAAGAGCGGGTACCTACCGAGTTACATGAGTTATTGCGCGGATGGAGTTTGAATCAAGCGTAGTTTGAGGAGGAGGGGAGGCAGAAGAATCATGGTGATACTGCCTTGAATGAAGCTAGTAGTGAAGGAGAGGAGGAGAGTAAAGAGGAGGTAAAAGTAGGACTGGCGACTAGTAATTTTGTAGAAGTGAACAAAGGAGTAGTAGACCAGGAGATAGGCGATGGTGATCTGGGGGTCAAAACTCAAAGTAAGACTATTGATATCAATGTTCCCGCTAAAGGCGGAGATAAAGCCGGCAATGACGGCAGCGGCTAGGTTAAGGAGAATGGCGAGAGCGATAATGGCAAGGATGCGGAAAAATCCGCCAAAGCGGAATTTAAGGGCGGGGAAACGACGAGATTTGGGAGTAGCTTGATCGTAGGTGACATCGGGCATATGGACCTCCTTGACTATGTAATACCAGTGTAGCGAGTATTTGAATGGATGTCTAGGGGGTTAGAGAGAGTATAAGTAATTAATCCAGATAGGAGGTTTGGGAAGTTTGGGTTTCGATGAATTGCTGAATTGGTTCGGCAAGAGATTTTCCGAGAGCGGTCAATTGTTGAATAAAATCGGGTGATGTAGTTGTTGAGATATTTTTGAAGCTACGTTCAACAGCACTGATGGTTTCGTTGACTAGGTTCTGCATGAACCAAGGTAGAGTGTTTTTGGGAGGTGGGTTGTGGTAAGAGGCATAGGCATCTTCTAGTAGTCGAGAACTACCTTCCTCTGTAGTGGGAAAGATTTGGCCAAGCTCTGCTTCCATTAAGATAAGTTGTTTTGATGAGGGCTTATTGAGAGGGGAAGGAAGAATTCCACTTCGTTGATATTTTTCAAAACCATAGATCGATTTAACACGATAGTAAGCCCAGATTAGAATTAGTTTACGATCTAGAGGGTTTTGAATTTCGGGGAGGAGAAAGCCGTTGTAGTCGTCAGCAAGGATTGTTTCAATGAGGCTGGGGTCGTCGATAAAATCATTGATGTTTTGAAGTAACTGCTTTTCGTTGATAAGTGATTTGTATCGTTGATATGTCATTAAAGGGATACTAAGGCGATTGTAGGCTTTGAAAGTTTTTTCTAGATTGGTGAGGCTACTTAGACTATTAACACGGAACTCGACATTATTTACGTATTTTTGGGTGAAAATATCGGGTACTCCTGGACGTTCACGAATAAACATACCTCGCGAAATGGAATAATTAATTGTTAGTTCTTTGCCTGAAACAGTGACCGTATTGGCCAATTCCTTTTCTTCTACGTCTTGAATCCCTCCTTGGCCGTTGAGGGGGGTAGCAGCATAACCAGTACCAAGAAGGGAGTTTTGAAGAAGTATCGAGTTTTCATCTAAGCTAATACCTTTTTCGCCAGATATGGTGATATGGATACCTCTTTCGCCAATCCATTGGAGAATTTGGGGATGGAGAGAGAGAAAGCCAAGTTGTTCAAGTTCGGAAATTTCCCAGATGAGCAGGCGATAGTCGGCAACTGGGTAATTAGCGAATTCGTGAGTACCATCAAGCCCCTTGCCGACTTGGAGGGAGTCGAGATATTTAGTATCTTGTTGGTATTCCTGGACGGCCTGCTTTATTTGCTGGTAGTAGGTTAAGGTCAGCTTGTCCATTGCGGACTCCATGAGGTCTAATGATGCGGAGCCAGTGGTTTTATGTTGATTTTGGAGCCTCTTTAGTTCGATGTAATCCTCGAGGCTAAAGAGACCCGTACGTTGGAGACCGTTATTGACAACTTCGATTTCTGAACCGAGACTGACACGATAATTAAGAGGTGGAGAGAAGTTGTCTTCGGTTAGTTCTCTAAGTTGTTGAGTTATGTGATCGTTGACTCGACCACAAAGATTAATGAATTCAATAGGATTAGTAAAGGGCTTACCCTTTAAAATTTGTTGATAGATACGCCAACTCATGAGACCGAGAGGAGTGCGAGTTCTAGAGTCAACTGTGTTTAAATGGATCCAGTTCATAAATTGGCCAAATCTGGAACCGTTTTCGTCTGGATCAGATGAGTTGAAAAGTTTATTGAGCGTCGATTGCTTAATATCTAATAAACGATATTGATGGGAAAGTAATTGTTCACGGAAGTTAAGTAGCTGAGCAATTTCATCTTGATTGAGAGGATTATCGGGCAGATAGACCGGAGACTGAGAAATTAAGTGAATTTCTTCGGGGGTTAAGTTAACCAGCTCCTGAGCAAAGTAATTCCAATCGAGAGAAAGAAGAAAATCACGGGTGGTCGGGGACTGAGAGATGATGGCCCAGTATCTCCGAATGGTGGGGTCGGAGATATGGGTGATGACATTATCGTTAATATCTCCTTCAAAGAGATTCCAAAGTTGAGTGGCTGGCCAGGAAAGAGATGGGGTACGTTTGGTTAGTATGAGAGCGATAATTTGATCTGGATTAAGGTTTTGATAGTAAGTCAAAAAATCAGAGTAGGCGGTGCCATGGGGAAAGACATTCTCGCTAGCAAATGAGTTATGATAGTAAAATGTTCGCCAGAATTGTTGGACGGTAGGGGGAAGTAAGTCAAAAATGTTACGATAACGATTCATGAGTTCGAAAGGAAAGAATTGCCGGGCAGCGTAGGTCTTGTCGCTAGTGGTTAGGTCGGAGATGATGAGAGCTTTGATGGCACTGTCGGAGTCCTCTTGAAGAAAACGTTGTTGGTAGTATTGGTAACCATTAACTTGTTCTTCGATTAGGTATTGTTTAATCCCTGATGAATTGATAATGCTGGTCCAGAACTTTACTTGTTCGGGGGGAAGAAAAGTGAGGAACTCTTCGGTAGAAAAATTTTTCTCTCCCATGTGGGAATCAAAAAGTTTATAGGCAGCTTCAATTTGGTTATGATCAATCATATAGCCTGCTAGATGGGCAACAGCAGAAATTGGGGAAGTTGGGATGGAACTGGAATGATATTGAGAAACAATTTCGAGAGCTTGGGGGATTGATTCTAAATCTACGAGGTTTACTTTGGAAACGGTGTTGTTGGATAAGAGGGAGGCGAGGTTTGACCAATCGAATGTAGTACCCAGGTGATCGACAATTATTCCCAAGTAATCAATATCCTGGAGGATAGCTGGGGATTGATTAAAAAAGTCAAAGACAAGTTGGGCTTGGGAAAATATTTGTTCAGGCCTATCCTGATATTTATGGACTACCAGGCCAAGAACATTGGTAATTAGGGTGGTGTCTGTGTCATGATCAAGAATGAATTGACCGTAGGATTGATTATAAGATGTAAGGGTGAGAAGGGTAAGGGGGTTGGCCACAAAATTTATAGTCCGGATAATTGTATCTATTTGGTTGTTGTTGAGTTTGGGGAAAAGTGCTTGGAGATATTGTTTGATCTCCGGATCAAATTTATCTATACTTGAGACTGGCTGGGGAAGTCTGGCTAATAAATTTTCTAAAGCGATAGTGGTGGTAAGAGGTAAATTCAAGGGGATTTGAGCAGGATTTAATTGATATTTTTGGTAAATGTTGGCAAGAATAACATGATTAATTTCTAGTAGAGATTCGGGGGAATTGGAGTATTCACTAAAAAGGGCTATTTTTGACTCGATCTTGTTCAAATCATCAGTGTCTTTGAAAAATAGGGAAAATTCTGATTGTTGGGAGGAGATAATCTGGGAAATTGCCAATGAATGGGAGTCTTTGATAATAGCTTCGATGATGAGATTCTGAGTGAGAGGACTAAAAGAAGTTAATAAATTGGTGGAGAGGGTAGTAAGGTTCAAGGCGAGTTGGATAATTTGCCGTTGAGTGTATTTTTTCTCAATCAATTCAGGAACATTAACTTCAAACTCAGTTTCAAGTTTTCTGGCGGCTTCGAGAGTTTCAGTGGCTAGGGTAGGATCTTGGGCAGATAACTCTAGAACGCTCAATGTATTTGACGAATTTTTGAGTGATTCAAACCAAGCCGTAAATTGTTCGTCGTTATCCATGGTGGCCCAAACCTTGAGAGCTTGGGGGTAAATCATAAATCGACTAAGATTGGGCTCTTCTTTGAGTAAATTAACAATCCAAAAAATTCGATCGGGAGCAAAATTATTGAGATTGATGATTTTGAGAGTTTCGAGAAGATAAACTTGTTTTTCGAATGAGTCCTTGGCAAGAGGAAGGTTGTTGGCCTGTTGGGTAATTGTATCGAGGAAATTGAGGGTATTGTCTACATTATCATTTAGAGTGAGAACTCGCAGAGTTTCGACAACCCTATCATCGAGATAGTCAGCTGGTTTATTGGCAGGATTAGTATTTCCTAGGTTATAGATAGCATTGAAAATGCTTAGAGTACGATTGTGTTGGGGGGAAGTCAGATTTTGGAGGCGGTGAAGATAGGTGGTAAGGTCGGAAGACTTGAGGCCTGCTACTAAAACTTCTCCGGAATAGTGAGATCTAAAACGTTTATTGAAAGTTCGACTGGTTTTAACCAGCTCATCGATATAAAGCGAGAGATTGGAGAAGTGATCGGTAGCGTTAGCTTGATTGGTGAGACTGTTTAGTGCAGGAAACAGAAAAGCGTCATCGATAACTTTCGTCCAGATATTTTTTGTAGGAATTGTGCGCAGAATTTGTTCAAGGGTGCTACTATTTGCTACTAAAAGATCGAGAGTTGATTGGGTGGGTTTTTCTCCGATAAGATTAGTGAGATCCCAGGTATCTGTACTACCAGTATCGGCGAGAATTTGACTAAGTTTAATCAGTGGGGGAATGGTGGTAGATAGATCTAAATCTGGATTTGATAGGGCCTTAAATAATTGACTAACTCCGTACGCGTTTTTTCCTAAGACGATAGAGGCAAGTTGAGAAGAATAAGGAGATATTTTGGTAAAATCGATGCCGGAATAACCATTTAGTAATTCATTAAGGAGACCCTGAGTGTCAATGGTTGGTTGGACTGTTTGAATGGTGTTGGCTAAGGTAACTACATCAATAAGAGCGGTAATAATATTACTGTCGTTAAATGAATAGTTGGTTAAATATTTTTGAGGAGAGCGAGGGCTCACGAGAATCCGAATGAGCTTGTCTCCGTTTGGTTTGGCTTTAAGAGTATTAATGACTTCATCTTTTTGTTCAGCAGTGAGGACGTCACCCAAGCGGTTTTTCCATTGGTTAAGTTTATAGTTTTGGTAGCGATCACTCATCCAAGTGTGAGCACGGGTTGAAAGCGAAGGAGCAGTGGGGGATTGGGGAGAAGAGTTATCTGCTGGTTGGATTGTCCTAATGGGAGCGGAGTTTAAGAATTTTGTACCAAGGTTTTTACCGAAGTCTTTAAGATTAGAGAAGTCGGGGAAGGCAGAAATACCAATGGTGCGACCGAGGAGTGTGTCGAGGGCGGTTTGGGGAGTGACTTGGGAGGTAATTTGATCAAACTTGATTCTTTGTTTTATTTTTAACAAAACACTGTTTATCTCATCCTGTAATTGAGTATTGATTATGGTTAATGAACCGTCAGTGAGGGTATTGGAAATTGGGAGGGCATGACTTTTTCCAACAACAGCAAGGATATTCTTATCAGGATTTGCATCTCTGACTTGTTTAATTCTTGACTGATAGAAATTTTCCCTGGCTAGTGCATCAAGTTTGACAAAATTGAGAACCAAAGTGGAGATTTCTTTTGCCTCATCAATCTCGGTTGAAGCGAATATGCTATCAAAAACAGCGTTAGTTAATTGATTGGCATATCCAGAATCTCCTAAGAAATAGTTTGTATATAACTCTAAGATTTTTCTCCTGGATTCTTCTAGGGGGAGATTATTAGCCAGATCATTTTGGAGAATGTGTATACCAAACATGAATGCAAAATCTGCTCGGGAGATATCAATTTTGGAATCTAACCATAATTTGTATCTGTCTGATATTTCGTTATTTAAAATAATTAATTCTTTGTTCGTGTTGATTGCATGCTCTTGAGCTGTTTGCATAAATCTTTTTTCAGAGCTAGCTTGAGAATATGGATTTCCCTTGATGGATTCGAATTCAACAACTATGATTTGAGACTGATCTAACCCATTTTTGAAGTCCAATTCTGATTTTGGATCAAGGGAATTTTTGACGTGTTGTTCGCCAACAATTATTGTTTTGTTTGAATTAATTATTAGTGGCAAGTCTGTACCTGATGATGTATCAATTGCGTCGATAGTACGGTCGAGGGAGGTGTTGAGAGCGGTTTGGGGGGTGGTTTCGGAAATGGGGAGGGGTTGGTATTGGGTGAAGTTACTGGTGAGTTTAGGAAGAATTGGTTGAGGCGGTACTGTTAAGTAGTTAAGGGGATGACCAAGGATTTTGTCGTTAAGTATGAGTTGACCGGCGAGACCTGAGTTTTGGGGATCAATCCCAAAATTGATATTGACGAGGGCGGCGTGGGCGCCGTAGAGGCTAGAAAGATACTCGGAACTGGGATGAATGGTCCCACTAATATTATCAATAGTCTCGCTTTTGCCAGGCAGGACCATTTCTTCAAGAAAATGCCCGGTTTCGTGGGCCAAGGTTTTGAGTTGCAAGGGGAGGGGGAGAGTCGAAAATTCTGGGTGAAGGAAAATGTAAGAGCGGGGAATAGAGTCATTGGGGGTGAAACCATATTCAGTTCCGTTATCATCTGTAATGCGCATGGTTCCGTCAGCATAGAAGTTGGCAAGTGAAGAGCTTGCGTCATTGATATTTTTGTTGAAGCTATCGGGACTAACGAGATTATGATATTGTTCGTCGAGGGGATTGGTGACGATTTCTACCCCATGTTCACGCAGAGTGGTTTTGATGAGGGTCAGTGCGTCTTCGAGAGAAGGACTTTGATAGAGTTTGGCAAGAAGGTTGAGTGGGTCAGGTGTTTGATTAAGGGCTGCAGAAATATCAATAGCTGGTTGATAGTGGGAGAGAGCACTCCCCGTACGGTAAAAGATCAGCTCTGAATTGTCGTCGAGGGGAACAACATCCTGACTAAGAGTAGAAGAGACTTGGGAAAGAGCAGACGAAGAGAAGGGGAAGGTCGAATTAGGAGAACGGAATACGGAGATTAGTCGCTCGATAAGGTTGTTGAGCCAGTTGGTGTCTTCGGGATTGGCAATGATACCGGCGGTGCGGCCCAGGAAGGAGTCGAGGGCGGTTTGGGGGGTGGTTTGGGTATCGATCGAAATATCTCTGTTGACTATTCTAACGTTAATTTCTGGAATGATGTCACTAATGTCAATAATTTTTCCGTTCTGATGTGCACTATAAAGTTCCATAAATCGTGATTCGAAACCACCTAGTTTTGCTAATTGTCTGATTATTTCCGCTTTTTGCTCGTCTGTGGCGTCTCGATTATATGTAGGTTCCAGAGTTGTATTGAGGGTTCGAACAAAATCGTTTCCGAAGATAGATACTAAATCCTTGAATACTGAATAATCTAGCTCTGTTTTTGCGACAAATAATCGTTTGAAGGCTTCTAGGGCAGACATGCTGCTTCTATCCCGTATGGTCTCAATCATAGATAACATAAAGGCATTATCTAGTTCATACGGAGTTGCAAACGTGATGCCAGAATTATGCATGACGTATGCTGCAAATAGATCAGCCATTGCCTCTTCGCCTGCTCCTTTTAACTCTCTATTATTTACATATTTCATAAATCCACTTTGTATTAAATCGTATGTATTTTTGCGGGGATTAGGGTTAAATTGAATTACTTTTTTGGTGATAAAATGTGAAATTTCATGAATAATTATTGCTTGTGCTTGTTGGTCAAGGAGGCCCATGTCGGTAGGTAAATTAATTTCAATAGTTGTACCATATGCATCTGTTTCTCCACCACCAATTCTCTTCTCGACATATTTTTGTCTATTTCGATCGAGAAATTGTGGTGTTAGATCAGCAAATATGAACTGATTGGGAAATGGCATTAGAGCTGGATCTATGCCAAGACTAATTAGGGCCTCTTGGGTTTTTGAGAGTATTTCTTGAAGAATCAGCTGATCGTTAGGCGTTAATTTTCTCAATAAATGATCGCCGAAATCATTATTTAAATATTTTAGGTATTTGTTAAAAATTGAGTTTTTTCGGCTTTGGAAATATGCCCCTTGATCTTTTGGAGTCATTGTTGCGGAAAACTTGGTCTTTAATCGAATGTTATTTGGCAAATCAGATGATTCTCCCAGGTACTTATCAATATCACGTAGATCAGCTTGATATTGCTCGATTTCGTTACTAGTTTTATCTAGTGCCATTAAAATATATTCTGAATCGACATTCTGGTTTTTTAATAATTCAATCGTGTCGTTATAGAAGGTAATAAGTTTAGATAGATTATCGCCCACGACTCGAAATCTAAGGAAGTAATCGAAGTGCTGTATTTTTCTATTGCTTGCAATATTTTCAAGACTTTCTATTGTTTCCCATGTACGTTTTAATTTGGGGAGAACGTTTGTAAGAGAGTCGGAATAAGAGAGATTCTTAATAGTAACGCCGATACTATAAGTTCCTAGATCGATGGATTCTAGATAGGAAATTAATTGATCTAATTCATGAATAAATTCTTCGATATTAGATTTTTGAGATAGTGAAGCGCGGATTTCCTCCAAATGTTCTTCTCTTATATCTAAAGAGTTCAATCTGGCCATAAAGTTATCAAATATTGGTGATGATGCCATAATTTCATTAGTGAGTGGAGTTGGCGTGTTGTCTGCCGGTCGGATTTTACTAAAATTATATTGAATGGTATGTTGGGGGAATGAATCGTTGTATTTAGTTGGGACGGCTACATCAATGACATTGTACCCAGTTTGCTCTATTGATCGAATATTTATTTGTTTGTTGCGAGGCAGTTGATCAAATGGTGTAAAAATATACTCAATGTCGGTTTTCCCCTGTTTTAAGGCTGTCATGACACGATTGGCTCCGTCGAAGGTATAAACTTTGCCGTTGTAAAGGGTAATTTCGATTGGATCGATGTGAGTTCCTTGAGAAAGAAGTTCAGTTAAGGCTGCGACTGCGTCCGGAAAGTATCCAAATTCGTGGGGATGAAGTTGGGAGATGCTAATAGTTCCGGTGGGTAGGAGAGTAATAGTTTCGGGGAGGTCGGTGGGGATGGAGGGGGCGGTAATGGAAGGAGAAACTAATTGATCAACTTGAGAGGTGATAACCAGACCGGCTTTTAGGCCGATGTCAGAGAGTTGGGTGGTGAGAGTAGGGAGTGGATTAGTGCTATCTTGGGGGGTGGTTTCGGAAATGGGGAAGGGAGATAGGGAAGCGAGTCGACGAGCGAGATTTGGCCAGTGGGCAAGGCGCACGGATTGGAGAAGCAGGAGAGTAGATTCTTGAGAGTAACCTAAATCACGAATGGTTTTGTAGGCATTAAGGCCATTGTTGACCAAATTGTATTGAGTTGGGTTAATTATCTTCGTGATCGGGCCTGAGGATGAAGGAATGGTGATCGATTGTCGGCTGTAATAGTATTTCCGGAATGAATCGATCGTAGCTTGGTGGAGGAGAAGGGCAAATAGACTTGTTTGTGGAGTTTTGGTGATTATGTTGGGATTGGAACTGACATTTTGTTCCAGCTGTGAAAGAATAGATGATTCTGGAAAGACATTTTCCATTGTTTTGTCATAGAGAAAATCATAGCCTCCGTTGATGCGACTTAAGTAATAGAACATAGATTCGAAAGCAGTTGGCCAGTCTGGATTAGTTTCGCCAGCAATTTGGGCAAGTAATTCGTTGGCTATTTGATATTCTCCTGATTTGCGTTGGAGGAATATATATTCGGCGATCAAATTTTCGAGTCTAGTGGTTACTTCTGGGAGGAAGTTAAAATTGGCGTCACCTTCCTCGACTGATAGATAATCAAAGAGTGGTCCCCACGTTTTCCCTTTCAGGAGAGTTAATGTAACAGTGATTTGATTGTTGGTGGTAGTGATAATTCCGGTATAATCTTCTTGATAAAAGTCAAGAAATTTTTGAAAATATTGTAAATTTCCTGGTGTGAAGGGGAAAGTAGTTGTAAGGGTGTCGAATGATGAAGTTTCGGAAAAAGGTGATTGGGCAAGTTGAATAATTTCGGCCTCAATTGATTTTAGTCGTGACTGCTCGATAGGAGATAATTGATTGGTGCGAAGAGTGGGAGTAAGAGTGCTGAACTGAGCGTGCTGTGATTCGTGTTTGAGCACGTCCACGGTATTGTAAGTCTCCATATTAAGTACGGAAACACTATATCGTCCTATGCGTGCGTGAAACCCTCCGTACGATTCGCTAATATCTGTAAGTCGGGGGTTCAGAATATTGAATTGTTTGGCATAAGCCTTGGCAAAATCTTCGGAATTAGAACTGTGGAGAGTAAGTTTGCCGTAGGAAGTAATAACTTTTATTTCGCCTTGAGGTAAGAAGCCAAAGATATATTTCCAGAGTAATTTGGGGTCTGGGTAGGTTTTTAGTAGTGAGACAACGTCGATTTGATCGTTGTAGAGAGCGTTGATGCCATAGAGAAAATTATTAATTTCGAAGGTAGATAGATTGGTTTCTTTGGCTTTGATTAGAGTTAAGTTGAGAAGTTCGTTGCGGGAGATTGTGGGTTGCTGGGAAATAATTAGATTAATGTTTTGATAAAGTGATTGGAGTTGTTGATAACGGGTTGATAGATTCTCTTTGAATTGGGTCAAGGCAGCTTTTTTCTCAGTATTATTGAGAAGAGAAATATTAGACAGTTGAGAAGATAAATCGTTGGGATCATTGTTTTGAATCGTCCAGGAGAGGATGAACTCTTCTTGATTGGAGGGGGGATTAGCGGGAAATTGAATGGTGAGGTTACCAAAAGTGAGAACATCACCGTATTTTAGGCCGATGTACAGATCATCAGTATTTACTGAAGCGAATTCGGAAAGTGGCTGAGTAACTCCATTGATCGTAATAATTGTTTGAGAAGGAGTGCCAGGGGGGATGGAGAGAATGGTAGCGGGAACGGTTGGTGATAGATAATCATAGTCTCCACCAGATAAAATAAAATCGGAAAATGTTTGCAGGAAAAGGTTTGATTGTTTGGAGTTGGTAGTGTTAAATTCATTACCAGATAGATAGGTGTTTCTATGGAGGGGTGAAGTAGTGGTTTGGAAAGATACTGTAGCGGGGTTGACTTGGGGAGTGTTGATTCTTTCCCAGCTCGAAAAAGGAGTGTCGGGATTGAGGGGGATAGAGTAAGCGACAAGGTGATATTTGTTGAGAATATCGCGGATTTTCGAAGCCTGTTGAGAAATGATGTCTCCATCGGGGGATCCAAGAGCTTCTAGTTCTTCAAGAAGTTTATGCCGTTCGTTTTGATCATATTCAATAAAGGCTGGTGTTTCTGGGGTGCGGGCGATGAGGGTGGTTGTGTTGGGGCCAACGACAATAATTGAGTTACAACTAAAGTCTTTCTCAGGACTACCTTTTTGGAGAAGGAAGGTAAGGTCGGTGGTGGAAGGTAAATCGCCGATACGATTGAGAAGTTCTGGGTCGATGTTCTGTCCGCGAGATTCAATTGCATTTTGTTCGAGGGTACCAACTGGGTGGGAATGAATCCTGGTAAGAGGTTGTTCTCCGGGAATGAAGAGCTCAACTCCAGAGGAATATTGGCCTTCCCGGTAGATACCATGCCGTTGGCTTTGGTCGAGCATTAATAGAGAAGAGTCACGTTGGAGGATAATATTTGATCCTTCCTGATCAAAAGAGGCGGAGTGAAGCTGAAGCTCGAGGAGTTTAAGGCTGAGAATACTAGGATTGGAGAGTTGGGTTGGTAGGTCTTTGGAATGGACTTTCCCTGAGAGAATATTGGCAAATTCTTCATCGATTGAGGTATCGGTAATTTCGACTAGTTCTTCTTGGCTGACGTCTACTGCTGGATTAAGGAAACGACCTTGTTCCAAATACGTCATAATGGCTGCGTGGTTACGTTCAATGATTACTTCTCCCCACGCCGTTTCTTCTAGAATCTGATTGAATCTGGTAACCATTACATCGCCCAAGTTCATGCCAGCTTGAAGAGCTTGATTAGAAAGAGTTGTGAGAGGATTAGTGGCAGTGGGAGCGGGAGAAAGTGGGATGGTTTTTATTTTTTCGGCATTAATAGTTTCGGCTGAGGTGATTGCGTCTTCTAGTTTGTTACTATCGAAAAAGTTGGCGACTGGATCAGTGGGATCAATGTCTTCTAGGTCAATTCCTGCTTTTTGAAGTCGGTTTAACCTGTCAATTAGACGAGGATAGTCTTGAGGAATTGGTTCTGCGTATTGGGTAATTTGGTTTTGAAGGTAGGTTAACCAGCGGTCGGTGTTGGGAGTAGAAGCGACGGCGTGGGGATTGATAGGGGGCGATGGGGGTTGCGCTTGAGGAGTAATGGGTGTTTGGGGAGGGGTGGGGGAGTTGGGTGATTGACGGGTGGTATTCTCCCATGGCATCTTGGTGATATTGTTCTGATTTAAATACCCTCGTACGGAGCCGGCAATACTTTTATCTCCGAAAATAAAAGTAAGAGTTTTTTGAGCTTCTTCAAGTGAGTCGGTAACCAATGAGTTCAAGTTATATTCGGAAATGTAGGCTCGGTATTCCTTAACTTCAATGGACAATTCTGGGTGGAGACGATAATCGAGGGCGTGAACGGTCTCATGAGCGAGTTTACCCAGTTCTGTTGGATCGAGACTTGACGGATTTTTGACATATACTGTATTTGTCCCCCAAGCGTCGTCGTAAAAAGCGTTAGTTGCAGGAATATCATTTTTGAATTGATCGGGAATTTCGTCGAAAGATTTGATTGGGATGTTATGTTGGGCTGCTACACTGCGGATAGTGTCAAGATATTTTTGAGGGTTAGTGCGTCTCAATTCTGGTGCGAGTAATTTGGTGTCGGCCAAAATTTTTGTTTGATCTTCAAGTAATTTATTTATTAATTTCTGAGTGTCTTGGATGGGGTAGCCCGTAAGAAATTGTGAAATTTGGCTTTCGTAAGGTAATTCGGTATTTATGGCGGGGGTGGTTGGGGTGGGGTAGGTGGTATAAGTAGCGTTGGTGATTAGTTTGACTCGCTCGGTGGGGAGGGGGAGATCGGCAATTTGGGCAACTGCCTCATCGGTGGTAAGCGTGCCGGACTGAAGATCGGAGAGCGTGCGATTGAGTGCATGCCAGGAAGAGGTGGGAAGGACAAATGAAGTGAGGTAAGTACCCAAATTAAACTTGCCGGTAGCAAGGTCAACACCGCGGGGGAAGGTGAGAGTTGTGGGGTTGAATAATTGTTCTTGGCGGGCGGCGAAGGCAAGGTTATTGGTAGTCCGAGAGAGGTTGGGCAGATTAGCGGTAAGATTTCCAGAATTAAATGAGGGGAGGCGGAGGGAAGAAAAGCTATCGGAGAGATTGCGGAAGAATTGGGAAAGACGAGAACCAATGGAAGAGGGGGTTGTTGGAGTTAGAGCACGGGGAGCGGCAGCGGCGGGGGGAGCGGTAGTTGCTAAGTATTGGGAGGTAGCGGCGCGGTACTGGGCGAGACTGGAAGGATGGGTGGAGTTACTTTGGGCAAAAGCCATAAGCTGGTCAGCAGGGCCAAAACTGGCAGCAGGAGTAAGACGCTTGGTGGGACGAGCGAGTTCGGCCAGGAAATCACCTAAGGGGGGGAGGGGTTGGTCAATATGGAGAGCTTGACGGAGAAGCTTTTGATTAGAGTCGGAGAGGTTTAGGGTCCGAGTGATTTGATCGGCGTAGGAGAGGATTTGCCGATTACTAGCATCTGCCCGACGATAAATTTCAGCGTACAGCCTGTCTCCCTCAAGTGGTTCTCGAGAGATACTACTATTCATGAGTCCATTAAATTGACTAGCTTTGGAGTTGAGTTGGGTACGGAGAGCAGCGAGTTTTTTGGTATCTTGAGGGGAGAGACCCAGGGATTTACCGATATTATCGAGGGAGTCGAGGGCTTGCTCGGGAGCCCGAGCTAAATTACGAGTCAAGTCATCGAGACGCATATTGCTTAAGTGTTGATAGTGATTCTTCTGGAAGTAATCGGTCATGACATTGTTGGGGGTAAGATCGGTAGCGGTGGAGCGAAGATAAAGATCAAATTCTTGGGCAAAGGCTTGATCGGCCTCACTGAGACGAGAGAGATTATTGGGGTCGGCAACTAAGCGGTTACGACGAATGAGCTGTTCCATTTGTTCGGACGTAGGCGCCGAACTTCCCGTTCCGTCGACAAAATTTGACCAGCGGATTTTGCCATGATTAGCGGTGACTTTGAGGTCAACGGCTCGTTCGCGGCCGAGATAACCAATCAAGAGATCGTTGGGTTTGACATTGGGATCGTTACCAGCAAGAATTTTCTGAATGCTATCATTCCAGGCTTTGCCATCATCTAATTTGATCCGGCCGGCGTAGTCGATTTTCCCATCTTTGACGGAGTATTGTAGATATTCTTCGATCATTTCGCCGTTGGGTTTTTGGGCGTATTGGGCAACGATTACCGTTTTGTAGGGGACACCTTCTTTTTCGGCCGCCTTGACAATGGCCTGCAAATCGGCCGCCATGTCGGCGTTACTACTGGGGAAACCAATGGCGGAAGCTTGGTGGGCATAGTTGAGTTTGCGATTGGTGGCAATACTTTTTGCGAGAAAATCACGATCAGCATTATTGACGAATTTGGTCGGAGCGGGGAGAGTGGCGATAGAAGTTACATTGACTCCCAGAAGGTGAGCGGCAGTATCGGGAGTAGCGTCAAAGCCGCGGAGAGTGTGACCAGCATTTTGCATCTCACGGTAGAGATCCACAACCTGCATTTGGGATTGATGGGGGGAGATCTCGATCTGACTTAGTTTGGGGAGGCGAGAGGGATCGATCAAATCAGCTCCTTCTAAAAGGTATGGGCGATAGGCTTCGAGCATGTCGGGTCCATGACCGTAGAAAGTGATGAGTTGGGAGGTAGAGCTTAAACGTTCGCCGGTAGTACTTCTGGCTTTGCGGAGGACCAGGTCGTTGCCTTCTTGGGAAAAATCGGTGCCAACCCGACGGTTGAGCTGGACCCAGTCGTCTTGAAGATTGGTTTTGCGGAAGGAAAGGTTGGTGAGTAAGTTATTTTCTCTCCGAGCGAGATTGGTATTACTACTAGCTTTGGAGAGGATACCGTCAAGCTCACCGATGGCGGTTTCGCTTGTTTTGGGATCCTGCAGTTTGGCAGCAAGGCTTGAGAGTTCCTCGCCTAGCTGGGTGTTGGTACTATTGGTTTTACGCAGGGATTGATCGATAATTTCGGCAAGAGAGTTGGCGTGGGTGAGTGTGTCTTTTGGCACGACCTGATTGGGGCCAACGGTGCGGAAGAGAGAGGATTCATTATAACCTTCTTTGAGTTCGGTGAGGCGGGCGTCAATGAGTTTTTTGTGAGTTCCTCCCTCGCTAATGTCAGTAAATATTGAGACGGCGTCACGGCCGGTTTTGAGACCACCCAAGAGTTTGGGATCGGTGACTTGACTTAGGGCTTTGCCGCTGCCACTAATGGCAAAATTACCCATGATGTCATCACCGATTTCGTCGGGGATCACTAGGAAGGAACCATGCTTTCCCTGGGTGATTTGTTGCATGATTTGGCCGTTTTGAGTAGGGTTGCCACGGCCACGAAGACGATCAAACCAAGAAGCTGAGGGGTCGGTATTGCCCCCCAAACGAGTCCAAGTGGCGGAGGGGCGGTCACTAACGAACACAAGGCGGGAAGAGTTGGGGTTGGTGGTACTTGCGTTAAGTAAGCGGAGAGTCTCTTCGGGGGAGAGAGCTTGTGCGCTTTTGAGATCAAAGTGAGGAGAGGTTAAATCAACCGAGAGAAAACCCCTTTGATTATCAAGATAGATCACGTTAGCGTTTTGGCCGGAGTAGAATTTGCGGCCGCTATCGGAAAGTACCTGCGTATTCACAAAATCCTGAGCTTCGGTAGCGGATTTGAAGAGGGAGAGGCTGCGAGGTTCTTTAACCGACAGGATGCGGGTAACGGCATCAGTTTTGCCGGCGAGAGAGGTGCCATCAAGTTTTTTGAGCTGAGAGATGACATCGCTACTTAGGAGGGTATCGACTTGTTCGGGGTAGAGATGATAGCCGACTGCACCTTCAAAATCGTCGAGCAGTTTGTTAAATGATTCGACTTGTTGAAGACGGATGGGGTCGGTAATATTGGTGGAGCTTAAACGATACATCTCTCCACTACTGCGAGAGCGAGCGGTAGAATCCCAGGTGCGTTCAACGCGAGAGAGATTGTCTTGGGAACTGAGGCGGACACGTTTGACTTCTTTTTGATCAAAGGCGTCGGAAAGGGAGGTGGTGGAAGGAGTAGTTTTGGGAGGGGGAGTGATATTGGCAAGTTTAGAAGCGGGGGGAAGGCCACCGCTCGTATTGTGAAGAATGGTGGCGGAGAGATTGGCGGCTTGTGCGGTTGAGAGCCCAGATTCTTGGAGGCGAGCTATGAGATTACTTTCGGTCACGACTTCTTGAGGTTTGAGAAAAGTGCTGGGCTCAAGGGGATTGAGACTGCGGGTAATGGGCATGATCAAAGGAGAGCGGGAGGTTTCGAGGGCGAGCGTTAGTTGGCGGGTTAGGCTTTCGGAGAGATTGTTGTTACCGGCGAGAGTTTCGATGGCACTACGGGAAAAAGGACCATTAGAGACAAAGCTACTTGAGAGATCAGTAAAGGTTTTGACAAAGGGAGTAATAGTATCGTCAGTTAAAGTGATACCGGATTTTTCGGCGAAATCGAGGATATGGAGAATGGATTTGAGATCGTCAGGGGGGAGCCCGTGAGTTGCACTTAGATCAAGGATAAGATTGGCTTGAGCGGTGTCGGAAAGGGCGACACCAGCCTGGAGATCTTTGAGCACGGGAGTTTGGAGACTGTCGCTACTTTTTAAAGGATTGATCAGACTAGTGGGGCTGTTTTGGATAACTTTTTGGCTAAGAGTAGCGGCAAATTCTTCCGGGGTACCTTTGAAACCAGCGGTAAGAGCAGAGTTGAACAAATCGGGAGTATTTTTGGCGAGAATGTTGTCGGCAGTAAGACCGGCATCTTTGACTATTTTGGTAATAATGGTGTCGTTGTTTTTGATCCCGATGGTACTAGCTAGGGTTCCTACTCCTTGAGCAACCCATTTGGCGGCGTAGGTGTTACTGATACCGGAGAGTCCGAGTCCAGTACCAATCTGAGCGACACCGGTCACTAGTTTGCTGGTTAAGAAACGAGAGCCGGCGGAGATGCCAGTGTCAGCAAAGACTTGAGTGAGACCACGGCCGATCGATTTTTCGATTGCACCACCCCAGACTTTGGGGGCGGAGAGAGTTTTGCTTACACCAAGTAAAATTTTTTCACCCACGGTATCGGTGGCAGTTTTGCCGGCGACTTTGATGGCACTGCTTCTAGCTAAAGCAGAGCCTTTGGTGAAGAGTGATTCAGTCCCGAGAGTGAGAAAATCTCCCACGGTGAAGCTAATTTCGATGCCGAAGTTACTAGTAGCTAAAAGTTTTTCACCAAAGGAGGCATCATCATTGGCCCAAGTGGAGGCGTAGCCGTAGAAAGCATTGTCGATGGGAGCTCCCGCGGGGATATCGGCGCCGGAGCGGAAACCCATGGGGACGTAGCGTTCCGTCCAGGCTCCGGTAAAGAGAGAGAGGCCCGCGAGTGTTTTGTAAATAAAGCTACCTCCGACATTGGGAGAGCTTCCGGAGTTAATATCGTCGAGAGTATTGACTCCGTAGAGAACTTTGGCGTCACCGCTAATGGTTTCGAGGGTGTTGAGAATAAAATTTTCCGGGAGTTCCATTTTGATCTCGGGAACGGCCATGGCATTATTGACTAAGCCATGAGCAATGTCGGCTTGGATACTGGAAGCTTGATAGTAACGGGGGTCAATGGCGGCAGTGATTGGAGCGACAATGTGGTCAACCAGAAAATTACCAAGCGGAATGGCATTAATGACAGGATTTGTCCGGAGATCATGGGCGATTAAACCTTCTTGGAATTGAGGTAAGAAGGCGGCGGAGATAGGAGTAACACATTTGTTGTTGACACACTGAAGATCTTGATAACATGAGCGTTTTTCGCCGGTGTATGTCAGATTGGATTGTTCGTCTTCGAAACAGGGTTCGTTGATCCAAGAAGTTTCAATGTCATTAACTTTGTCGATCAAAGTGGATTGATAATTAGTATTTTTGATGTGGCAACTCATCCCAGGGGGGCAGTCTTTGGCGCCGGAGTCGAGAGCGTAGCCGTTACTACTGGAGAGATCACTATTGCTACAGTAACCGCCGGATTCAGCGCAGGATTTGCCGGGGAGAGTACTAGCCATTTGGGGGTTGTCACAATAGCTTGGGTCGGGAGCGGCTTGGATACTACTAACCCCACTATCCCAACAGATCCAACAGCTGCCGTTTTGTTTGTAGGTGGAGTAGGACTGATTACACCCAGTGGCGGCAAGAGAAGGGGTAGTGGAAATGTAAGTAGCGAGATTACTCACATCTGAGTTAACGGTGGCTAGATTAAGCGCGAGGGTTTCGGGAGTCTTGGAGATAGAGTTGACAGTCAAGAGGGATTGGCCGGTGTCACTGATTTGGCATTTACCATTTTCACAAGCTAGATAGTCGTTGTCACAGCTACCGGAGCCGATGTGAAACCAAGTAGGGCGATAACAGTCTTGGTTGAGACCACCACTAGATGGGTCGGTATTACTGGGTGGGAGATTGGCAATGGCCTGACCATAGGCTTGGTTTAAGGAATCACCTGATAGTTGCTGACAGGAATACTTTTTGGTCTGGTCGGAGTAGGCACAGATTCCACCACTGCCGCAGGATGAGTCACACAAAGAGGAAGTGGTTTGGTTGAGTTGGGAAACATAAGCTTCATTAGAGTAACTTCTCCCGAGAGTATTGTAATGATCGTTATATGTGATAATTTTGTTGATACTCTCACTGTCGGCTCCCTTTGCGATCCTGTCTTCAATGAGAGCGGTGGTAGCGTAGGAGCGATTGGCATTGACATCGACTTCACAGCGGCCATATTCGAATCCTGCACCGGTAAAGTTGGTGTCGCCGCCCTGGCAAGAGGTACCGGTGGCACAGGCAGAAGTGGCATTTGTGTCTTTAAACAAGGCATCTTGATTTTCGGCATCGAGACAACAGACTTCGCCGAAACCGCCACAGGGTTCGGGAGCACTAAAGACAGAGAGTTTGCGGGTGCCGAGACTAGCCGGAGCATGAGTTGTGGGATCGAGAGTGACATTATTGAGGTGATCATAATCAACTTTGACGATGTGGCCATTTTCGTCGACAGCACAGTCGGTGTCCCAGTCCTGGAATTTGTGACGGCAAGTGTTGAGTTGGTTGTAGAGAAGGTCATTTGCATTTTGAATATCATTAATTTGAGCAGAAATTTCGGGATCAGTTAAAGCTAAGCTAGAGGCGGCATAATCGCTGAGACCTTGACTGGTATCACAGTCGTTGATGGGGGTATCGTTATCCTTGCGGTAGGCAGTGGTGTTCTCGCGGAGACAATCTTGTTTGATGGCTGATTTTTCGAGTGTGGTGCCGTTATTTAAGGCAACGTTAAAGTAGGTCTGGTCTTCTTTGGTGGCATTGGCGTCTTGGAGGAGTTTACCGGAGGGATCATAGACTTGTAATTGATCTTGGGCAAAGGTGAGAAGAGTGGAATCAGAACAGCTGGCCTTTTTTTCGGCTTGACAGAGAGCTTGTATGTCTTTTTTGGCGGCGGGATCATCGGGATTGAGGTAGAAAGTATAGACTACGTTTATTTCTTCTTGGATTTTGGCAGTTTCGGCGATGGATTTTTGGGCTTGAGAGTAGGCAGTCGGGTCAACGGTTTGGAGGGTACTAAGAGCAAAGGTAGAAAGTTCGGCGTCGGTACAAGGGTGACCGAGTTTAGTTTGACAGTCTTTGGCGAGGGTGGCGGTGGTGGCTGGGTCGGCACGACCAGTGGCAATATCAAAAAGTTTGATAACTTCTTGTTGGTGAGTAACTTGGGCGGCATAGGTAGGGTCTGCTTGAGAAAGCCAACCGGTAGCGAAAGTGGTGAGACCAGACCCAGTACAATTAGTTTGACCGTATGATTTACAGAGATCGGTCATGAGGGCAAGGTTGGCGGCAGAAGAGCCGCTGTCGGTACCCATGAGGAAGTCACCGACATTATTTACAGAGACAGGAATAGCGACCATACTACCGTTTTTGCAGACCTGAGTGCCATCTGCCCCAGAGACAGCACGGCCGGCAGGCAGTTGGTAGCCGCCGCCCATCACGCAAGTGGCTTTACTTGGGTCGCCGGTTGTCATGTAGCCAGCTTTAACGGTAGGGGTGGTACAGTCGGTAACTCCGGGAGTGTCAGCCCGATTGGCGTCGTTACAAGGTACGAATTCACCGTCTTTGCAGATCTTGACGGCAGTGCCATCGATGTTGGCGCCACCCAAAGCTGATTCGCCATGGGGGACGGTCACATAGACCATGGCTCCAGAGCTATTGGTATAGCTGGTACTACAGGCGTCCGTGCCACCGCTAATTAGGGCGGGAGCGGCGGATGTTTCATCTGTTTTGATATCTTCTGTAATACTAGTTTCAGTTTTGACATAGTCGGGGAGAGTGTAGTTGGCAGGATCAACCCATTTTCCGTCGTGACACTTTTTCCCGTCGGCGCGGACAGTGCCATCACCGACGGTGACATAGGTACTACCTTCTTTGACACTACAGTTTTGGCGGCGTTTACCACCTTCCTCGTTCTCGGCGGTACCTGGCGGGGGAGCAACGACGTTGGCACCTGTTTCATGGAGCTTTTTACAAGTTCCGCTGTCAACCCAAGTTCCGTTACGGCATTGCCAGCAGAGGTAGTCGCCGTTTTTGTCGACTCCGCCAGAGTAGGCGTATTGACCATCTTTGACTTTGACGTCTTTGCTGCCGCCTTCACAGGAGGCACCGGTGGTAGTGGTAGTAGAGGTGGAGGTAGTAGAGGTGGGGGGTTTGGGTGGCTTTCGCGGAGGTTTATCATCGCTGGGTTTTTTGGGGGGAGTAGAGGTGTTGGTTGTGGTAGAACTGTCTTTGACACAGCCTTTACCATCGTACCAAGTGTAGCCAGTTTTGCAGGATTCATCATCGATAATTTTGTTAATAGAGAGTGGTTGAAAGAGGTTAAGTTGGGAAAAGCGGGAGGGAAGGGAGATAAACAGGCGATTAACAGAACGGTTTTGGAGAGCGAGAGGGATTGTGGCGGCACCCAGAACGGCAATAATTAAGAGGATTTTCTCGAGTTTGTGCCACCATAAAAGATGGGCTTTTTTTGCCGACATAGATTAACTGTAACCTCTGGAGGACTTGAGGGCAAGGACCTATAAGGAGGAGTTTTTCCAGGCAAAGAATGATTAATTAGGGGTGAAAGGTAAAGTGATGCTGGGAGAGATCGACGTGCTCACGATCGAGGAAACTGATACCTTCGTTTTTTAGCTTGGCATATTGTTCGAGACTTCCACCAAAAGCATAGTTTGGGGCAAGACGACCAGCTTGAGTGACAACGCGGTGACAGGGAGTGGACGAATCTTTGTTGGCGTGAAGAGCGTGGCCGACTCGGCGAGCATCGCGGGTCCCTAAAGCCCTGGCAAGGTCGCCGTAGGTAGAGACAGAGCCAGCCGGGATTTGGCGGGTGAGAGCGTAGACTTGGGAGAAAAAGAAAGTAGGGTGATTTTCATCTGACATAAATTTTTATCTCCGGATTGCGCTTCTTTCAGAAATTTTCTGCTTGCCTACTTCGTGTCGCACAGAAAATTTGTGAATAGGTGCTCGTATGTCGAAAAAATTTAATCAGGTCAAAAAACTGATTATTTCTTTTTTGCAAAGCCCTCGATGGCTTTGAGGACTTCGATCGGAACTGCAAAGACAATGGTGTTGCTGGCATCAGAGCTAATATCGTTGATGCTGTTGAGAGTGCGCAGGTGGAGGGCACCAGGGGAGGTGGCTAAGGTTTTGGCGGCTTTGGCCAAGTTTTGACTGGCCATCAATTCACCTTCGGAGTTGATGATGGTGGCGCGCTTTTCCCGTTCGGCTTCAGCCTGTTTGGCCATGGTGCGGATCATACTTTCGGGGAGCTCAATATCTTTGAGTTCGACGGTTTGGACGTCGATCCCCCAAGCCGTCGCGTGTTCTTCGACGATACTGAGGATTTGTTTGGCAATTTTCTCGCGCTGACTGAGCAGTTCGTCGAGAGTAGCCTCGCTAGCGACTCGACGCATGGTGGTTTGGGCGAGCTGAAGCATGGCGTAGTAAACATCTTCGACCACATTGATGGTTTTGGCAGAGTCAGTGACTTTGTAGTAAATGACCGCGTTCATTTTGCAGGTGACGTTGTCTTTGGTAATAGTATCTTGTTTGGGGACGTCGACGGCTTTGGTGCGGATATCGACCTTGCGGAAGGATTGGAAGATGGGGATAATCAGGCGCCAGCCGGGATTGAGGATATAGCTAAAGCGACCCATGGTGTAGACGACGCCGCGTTCGTATTCGTTGACTTGTTTGAGGGAAATTAGGACGACAAAAATAATGAGGGGGAGAATAAATTCCATACATAGCTCCACTGGTACTATTAATTAACTCGAGTATAGCAGAAAAATTAGAGTGTGATATTATAGGAATTATGAAGAGATTGGCGGGATTGTTGTTAGGTTTTCTATTAACGGTCGGGCAGGTAGGAGCGCAGGAAGCGGGGGTTGAAGCTAAGTTTGACAGTAACGATGGCAGTTACGGCACGACGATAGAATCGCAAAGTTATACCTATGTAATCAAAGAGGATGGAACGGCCAGAGTGTGGATGCGGGCAGATGGAGTGACGATTCCCAAAGCGGGAGGTGAGTATAAATTGACCTTGCCAACTGGAGCTACCGGAGAAGGGTTGGGATGGTACCGGGAGAATGGGTGCCCGGAGTATGTGGGATTAAATTGCATTTGGCGAGCAGGTAATCAGTGGAGAGAGGTCAAAGCAAAAGTTGTAGGCAATGAGTTGGTGTTGACGATCCCCGAGCGAAAAGTGGCCGCGCGGGATGAGCGGACACCGGTCACGATTGGGCTGAGTTTCCAGACAGGAGAAGTCACTAGCAAGAAATGGTGGGGGAGGGAAGTTACGATTGTAACGGGGAAACCGAGCCAATTTGTGTCGTATTTGACAGTGGGGGTAAGTATGCCGGAAGGGGTGTATGCCCGGGATAAACAGGCTGGTCCTTCTGGTTGGGGTCAAACGATCATGGAGGCCATGAGTTTGCAGAGTAATAAAGCGGCCAGTCCAGTAGCAGATGCGAGACTAATGGCGACAACGATGTTAGATATGGTCCCAAACGGGCAAGTGGTGAGAGAGCGGAGTAATGTCATGCCAGGGGAAGAGTACAAATTTAGCGTGATGAGCTCGACGGAGCGGTGGAAACTATATGGTACGGAGATCGGGTGGGGAGTCTTGTGGATTGCCGGAATTGCGATTGTTTTGGCTCTGATACTACGCATGTTAATCGGCAAGAAATCGCTAGGCTGGTATCTGGGATTGGTAGTTTTGTTGGCGGTTTTATTTGTGCTGATAATGGGACTATGGATTGGATACCGGTTAACTGTCGGGGGAGTGAGTGATGGGAGATACCCCATGCCTTTGTATAAAGGATTGGATCAGACAGCAGTGTCGAGTCCGGTGGAACCGATGGTAGTTGAGCCAGGATTGGAGCCGGAAATGTTGCCGAGCGAGGTAAACAGCGAGAGTGTAGTAAATCCGTAGTTGGAATTGTTTTAGCGTATAATAACCAGATATGAAAGATCTGGCGCGGATTTATGTAAAAGCAGGGGATGGAGGGAGCGGAAAGCTGTCTTTTCGGCACGAGCGTTATGCTCCTAAGGGTGGGCCAGACGGAGGAGACGGAGGGAAGGGTGGAGATGTGTATTTGGTAGCGGACGAAAACTTAGAGAATTTGATTGAGTTTAATTACCAAAAACGATTTGCAGCAGAAAATGGGGAGAGCGGTGGGAGCAAGAAGATGCATGGCAAGAATACGGAGGATGTGATGGTCAAAGTGCCAGTGGGGACAATGGTTTACGAAATTCCAGCGAGCTACGCCGAAGCGGATTTGCGAGAGAGAGACATCTGGGAGAAGGTGAGTGAGAGCCGGAAATTGTTGGTGGATATGACCGCACATGGACAAAAGTTCTTGGCGGCCTGGGGAGGCAAAGGAGGCAGAGGTAACTGGCAATTTCGGAGTAGTACCAACCAGACACCGCAAGAATTTGAGCCGGGGGAAAGTGGGGAAGAAAAGTATCTTCTAATGGAGCTAAAGGTAGTAGCAGAGGTGGGAATTATCGGATTACCCAATGTGGGTAAATCGAGTTTGCTAAAGGCTTTGACAAGAGCTAATCCCAAAATTGCCGGATATCCGTTTACCACCCTAGAGCCCAACTTGGGAGTGGCACAGATTAGAGAGAAACGAGTAATTTTGGTGGACGTCCCGGGAGTGGTGGAGGAAGCCTGGGAAGGGAAGGGAATTGGGCCTTGGTTTATGCGGCATTTGGAGCGCTGTACAACTTTGGTGCACGTATTGGCACCAGGCGAGCGAGAACTGACGTATAAAGAGGAGGTAAGTGAAATTAGCGAACAGTTGGGAAGGGATTATCAGGTGGTGAGGAAAGAGTTGGAGAAGTACGGCCAAGGATTGCCCGAAAAGAAAGAAATAGTAGTCGTGAATAAGATGGAGTTGGTAAACGAGAAATTACGAGAGAAAATTGAAGCAGAAATGAATAGATTGATACACAAAAAGATACTATGGATTAGTGCGGAAATGAGAGAAGTCGGGGAGTTGATCGAAGAATTACAATGAAATTGTGGACCCGAGGGGAATTGGACCCCTTTCTCCTCGATGCCATCGAGGTGTTACTACCGGTGAACTACGGGCCCCGGTTACAGGTGATATTTTACTACAGCTTGGCTTATTTGGTGTATTCGGATTTCACCTGGAAGAGGAAGTAGAAGGACAGGGCTCCGCCAATGATGACACTACCGAGGTTGAAACTGACAAGTTGGCCAACCAGATAGATCAGGGTAGAATAGAAAACTAGTCTCCAGGCCGAGAGTTGACGTTTAAATAATCCGGGAATGGCTAAGAGTTCGAGAATAATCTGACCGAGAGTGAAAATCAGGCCAAGGGTGTAGGAAAAACCCATATGCAAACCCCCGAGGTAGCTAAAGGGGAGGAAAGCGGCGCTAAGACCTAAGGCGGCCAGAATGAGGGGAGAGAGCATGAGCATGGAGAAGAGAACTAAATAAGGAGCCAGTTTGACAATAACTTCTTTAATATTAGTAGGGAGGGCGGGGAGTTTGCCGACAAAGATTTTCTCAAGTTCAGTTTCGAGCTTGGTTAAGTAAGTAGTAACGGTCTCGGGTGAGTTGGCCATGGAGAATCTCCAAAGTAGTAATTAATTGGTAGTCGGGAGTTCGATGGGTCCACCGGGAAGGGGGGTGGGAAGAGGAGAAGGGGTAGCCAGGGGGGTGGGAAGAGGAGAAGGGGTAGCCAGGGTGGTGGTAGGACTGGGGGAAGGAGCGGGACTGGCGGAGGCGGTGGGGAGTTTGGCTTTCAATCCCTCTAGTTCTTGGGTGACCTGAGCATAGTCGGCGGAAGCGGGGTCAAGGTAGGTGAGGGCGGTTTGGAGAGAGTTGTAGGCTAACTGATAGTTCTCAGCTAACTCATAGGCTTTGGCGAGGTTGTAGTAGCCGTTGGCGTAGTCTTTTTTGAGCTGGATGGCAGTACTAAATTCTTGGACGGCTCGATTGAGGAGCTGAATCTTTTGGGTGTTGTCAGTAGTTAATTGGGCGAGCTGGTAGAGAAGGCCGCCAAATTCAATCCGAAGAGCTGGGTTAGCGGGGTCAAGCGAGACGGCTTGAGCGTAGGCGGAAACAGCAAATTGATCTGAACCTTGGGCCACGTTGATCAGATTACGGTACAAGGACCCAAGATTTTGCCAAGCGAGAGAGCTTTGAGGAGTTAGACTGGTGGCGGCTTTGGCTTCGCGGATGGCTTGGGACAAGAGCTGGGAGATTTGAGTTTTTTGTTCGTCAGAAAGAGAGGGATTTTGGGAGATGGCGGTAGCTAGGGAGAGATTAACGCGCGAGTAGGAGAGACGATAGTTGGTCATGGTGGGGAGGAGGGTAACAGCTTTTAGGGATTGTTCGTAGAGGGTTTTGGCGTCGTTATTTTGGAGGGCAAGCTGGGCTTTTTGGAGTGAGAGTTCGGCCCGGACAAAGAGACTGAGGAAGTAGACAGAAGCTCCGACGAAGATTAGAGCCAAGGTTACTAACGTGAGGCGAACGGGGCGAGAAGAGATTTCCCAGGTTTGATCAGTGCTACCGAGGAGGCCTAGGAGGATAAAAAAGAGTGTAAAGAGAGGGAGAGAGCCGGGGAGGAAGATGAATAAGAAAAGAGTGGCCCACATCAGGCGAAGAAGAATGGTGGTAGTGGGGGAATCGGAATGATAGCGAAGAAAACTAAAGGGGAGAAGGAGGAAAGTGGCGAGTCCCAAAATCCCGGTGGTAGCCAAAAACTGGAGGAGTTCGGAGGTCGCGGTTTGGGGAAGAGTGTTCCAGAGGGAAGTGGTATTTAAAAAGAGGGGTTTGGTTTGAGTAAAGAAAGTGGGAAAGTTGGCAAACCCAACACCAAAAGTGAGAGAACGAAGGGTTTTGAGGGCATCCAGGGTAACCGACCAGGACGCAGAGTAGGGGAGAAGAATGGGAGCAAGCGCTTGACCGGGGAGCATCATGGCAACGAGGGCTACAAGAGCGACAGTGTGCAGGAAACTGGTAGCAAGAGTGAGATAGTAGCTAACTCGGTGCGGGAGATGCCGCAAAAGGGAGAGCGAAAGGAAGAGCCCGAGAGCCAGGAGGGCGGCGGTTGTGAGGGGGGAGCCAGTCGGGGTAAAGCTTTTGGTTTGCATGTAGGTGGGAAGGAAGGTGGCAGAATACAGAACGGTTAATTGGAGAAGAGAGTGGAGAGCTAGGATAGTGGTACTGGCGAGGAGAGTGGTTAGCAGAGTGGAAATGGTTTTGGTTGAGCGGGGAAGAGAAGAGAGAAGAAGAGCCAGGATACTAAGAGCAACAAACATGGTGATTTTGCCAAAGATAGCTTCGGTTCGACCCTCCGAATTGAGAACGAGGTTGGCAACTAGGACAACGTTAAAAAGAAAGAGAGGGAAAGCGAGACGAGATTTGACAAGGGGGAAGGGGTGAGCTGAGAGGGCGGGAGCAAAAAAGATGAGAAGTGAGAGCAGGACTGATGCGGCAAGTAAAATAAGCTTGGGGAAGAGGAAGTAGTTGGTAGTAAAAGGACCGAAGACAAAAATAACAGCAATGAGGATAACTAATGAGAGGGCAAAAACTAAGGAATGAGAGATTCGAGTATTCATGCCACTCCTTATAGCATGTAACTAAAGAGGATTGCAAGTACCAACTGTGGGGCAGTTAGTACCACCACAGTCTGCAGAAGCCCAGTCGGGGGTACAAGTATAAAGAGTGGTGTCATAGTCACCACAGTTACCAACAATGGGACACCAGTACCGTTTGGCGGGAGTTGACGGAGTGGGAGTTGACGAAGGAGCGGAAGAAGAAGTAGGAGAGTAATAAACGGTGACGACGACATTATCGGAGCTAATCCCGTAGTTACCGAGAGGGGAACTGGTTTCATCGCCCCGGAGAGCGACTGCCTGAGGATCATCGCTGTTAATGAGAAAGGTATAAAATTTGAACCATTTGCAGGTAGTACTATCAGTTTCGAGGACGTAAGGGAGACCGGTTTTTCGGTTGCAGGGAATGACGGGAAGGTAGGGAGAGAGTTGGTTACTCCCACAGTCGTCAGCATTGTCAAACCAGGTGGCGGGAGGGTAACAATTGTGGTCGTTATAGTAATCTTCGAAGGCAATTTTGAGACGGGCAAGGTCACTTTTCATTTTGGCATCGTCGGCTTTGTTGCGTTGGCGGGAGAGGCCAGTTAGGACGGCAAGGATCAGAATAGCCAAGGTGGCTACGACAATCAAGAGTTCGATCAAAGAGAAACCGAGATGAGTTTTCGTGGCCATTTAATAATAATTTAAACAAGACGCTACAGGTTTGATTCTCAGGCAATCTATAACGGTTTTGGTTCGGCAATAGTTAAGACTTTTGGCTTGGATACAAAGATTTAAAGAGGTAACAAAATTTTGCAACGAGGTAACTTTGGTTTGAAAAGCTGCACATTCAGCGGGGGTATATCTGGTGGGACAAGAAGGTGTATTTAAACCAGAAGGCGAGGGAGTGGGAGTGACGGAGGGAGTGGGAGTAGGAGTTATGGAGGGAGTGGGAGTAGGAGAGTTGCCAGTCAAATGGATCACGGCGTCGGAAGCAGAAGCTAGCGCATTGGTATCCACACCTTCAACAGTGGCGAGATTTTTATTCATATTATTGACAAAGGTGAGGGTACAGTCATCATTTTTTGGGCCAGTGGTAATAGTGGCGACAGTACCAGTACCAGTTTTGCCTTCGGCGGTGGGATGGATGCCGTAGGCAAACTTGATTCTGCCACCAGTAACGGTAGCGGCCATCAATGTTTCGGTAAAGAAATCACCTTTGGTGACAGTGGGAGTGACACATTTGGTGGGATTATAGGTAATCTCAGCTTGGACACCGGTAGCTTTACTTGTACCGCTATTAATAGTAAGGGTAATGGCTGTAGTCTGATTGGCATCTTTGGTGATGGAACTGGGGGTAAGAGCGAGAACGACAGTGCCGGTGTGACCAGCTATTTGATTAATATCGACGGATTGGGGGCGGAAGAAGAGACGAAAACCTAAATACCCAAGGCCGAGAACACCGATGACTATTAGGAGAGGGAGAAAAGAGCGAAGAGAAGATTGACGAGAAGTTTTGCGGCGGACAACACGAGATGATTTGCGAGTAACTTTGGCTTTTTTAGTTTTCTTCATATGTTTTCATTGTGAAAGGATAATAGATAGTTGTCAAGAGGCTAGCGACTGAGAGTATCTGGATGATATTGGGGTTGCTTGAAGGCGGGGATTCCGGAGGGACTAGGAGTTTGGAGTTTGAGGGTAGCGGGAGTAATGGTGGTGGGTAAATAGGTGGTATTGTTGTGATCGGTTAGGCGAGTGTTAGGGGTTATGGTGAGCGTGCAGTTACCGGTAGTTGGGCCAGCTTTGATGGTAGCGATGGTACCATTGCCTTGTTTGGCGCTGGATCCAGCATTAACACCATAACTAAAGCGAATGAGACCATTGTCAATTTGGGGAGGAGAAATAACACGGGAGAAAAAATCACCTCTTGTAACTACGGGAGAGAGACATTGATCCGGTGAGTAGGAAATTTCCACTCGAATAGTTTTGACTTTTTTCTGGTCGCCAGTATCGATAGTGAGACCGATCTCACTGACACTGTTGGCTGGCTTGATCAAAAAGCTGGGTTCGAGAACGAGGGAGACATAGGGATCATTGGGAGTGTTGCCGACTAGGTTGATACTGGCGGGGGTAGCTTGACCGAGAAAATAGCGATAGCCTAAATAAATCAGAATTAAGAGACAAATAATCGATGTGATTGTTAGAAGTTTTTTCATAGTTACTGTCCCCACTGAGAGCGAAGGGTGTTGTAATCGAGGAGGTTGTAGGTAGTACCAAAGCCTGATTTGAGGAGGTTGTAGTCGAGGAGGTTAATGGTGCCATCACTATTAAGATCGCCGGGGCGGGAGGAGGGGGAAGGAGCGTTTTTGAGGAGAACTAAACCGGTCTTGGCAGGCAGGGTAATGTTGGTGTTTTTGGGATAGGTGGTAGCGGAGTAGGCGTTATGGAGATTAATATTGGACTGATAGTTGAGAGAAGAGGAGGTAGGATTGACCAGAGCAAAACCATTGGCAAATTCACGAACGTAGAGGCCAGAGGCGAGTCGTTGGTAGGGAGCGACGGGGGAGTCAAGTGAGATTCGAGTGAGTGTCTCCGAAGGGACTACTCGACGTTCGGAGGCGGGGAGGGACGAATCTTGAATTTTACAGAGGTAATGAAAGGCAAAGTTGGGTGATTGTTTGCTGAGGAGAAATGAGGCATAGGTAAAAAGACTTTGTTGATTACATTGGTGTCGGCTGTTCATCCCCTCGCTCAAGTGATACAGGAGCCAACCGCGCATCTGATTATTGCGCAGCGAGGAGATATCGCGGATGAGATTGATGGCTTTGAGCCATTCATCAGTGGTCAGATCGGGATAATCCTGAAAAGGGTTTTCGATCTGAACTCCTTGAGTCCTGAGGTCGCGATTGTAATCGACGACTCCTACCGTATATTTTCCCCCACCAACACTATTGGTAAAAATGAGAGCGTTACGCATACGGGGGTCGGGGTCAGTTTGACGTTTATTCTGGAGTGATTGACTTAAACTAATGAGTTTATCGTTCCATTGCTGATTAGTAAGAGGGAAGCCATCCAATGCAGGGCGGGAGGAATACATCCCCTGCATAAAACCTATCACCATAATATCTAGGTAGACACCATCATAGCCGAGCTCGGTAACAAGATATTTGATGCGGTTGTAGAGAAGATTTTGGTAAAAGGGGTGAGCGGGATCCATGAGATATCCCTGTCCCTCTTTGAGCCACATTTGTCCGACCGGATCGATGGTATTGTAAACATACTCTCCACTAGCATCTTTTAGGAACGCATCTTGGTGATTGGTCCAGGCGTTATCAAATTGGGTTTGAGTGTTCTGACTGGAGAAACTAACTTTGGCGATCGGACTGTCTAATTTTTTTTGATCAAACAAACTAGCGGGGAAAATATGGAGCAACACTTTGAGTTGGGGGAGGCGAGTATGAATGTCTTGAATTACAGAGGCGGAGGGAACGGATTGGGGGTAGTAAGGATTGAAAACGATATACATGGGATTGCTTTGGACCAAATCGTCTAAAAAGGCAGGTTGAGAGACGTCAAAACCCATCTCACCCACGTAAAGAGTGGGGATGGGAGAATCCGTGTCATTGGGGATGTTCCCAACTTGATTGATACTGACGGGAGTGGCTTGATGAACTAGAGAGCGATAACCAAGATAAATGAGAGTGGAAAAACCCAAAATGATAGTTAGGGGTAGTAAGAAACGAGGGAAGGGTTGTTTTGGCATAGTTACTGTCCCCACTGAGAGCGAAGGGTGTTGTAGTTAAGGAGGTTGTAGGTAGTACCAAAGCCAGCTTTGAGGAGATTGTAGTCGAGGAGGTTGACGGTGCCATCACTATTAAGATCGGCGGAGTTGGTAGGAGGGAGAGAGGGAGCAGTGGTTGAGTAGGTGGTACGGAGATAGTTATACATTTGACTTCGACTACCGTCGGGTTTGATCATCCAAAAACCACTGCAGTCGGCATTGGTAGGATTAGCTTTGGTACATTTTTGGTCTAAAAGAGTCCAGATGTTGAGTCTGACCACCCCCCAGTCCATGGCAGCTTGAATAGCTGCCGCGGCCTTGTCGAATGAGACATCCGTTCGAGTACTGTTTTCGGGATATCCTATTTCTCCAATCATAACGTTTTTCCCGTTGGGAAAATCAGAATGATCGGGAGCTTTGTCAGCAATGTAATTGAGGGATTCAAGCATATTTTGTCTTACTCCTGATGGATTGGATGCCATTATAGTTTCATATGCGCTGTAGGCGACAATATCACATTGGGTATGGGGAATCACATCATTGGCAGCAGATGTTTTGCCTCGCATGGATCGTGAGATGACACGGTTAATTTCACAGGTGAGATATACTGTTACCCCCTCGGGAGGAATCTCTTCTTTGGCGTCTTTAATAGCTCGGGCATACGTGTTTAAAAAATTAATTGCGTGATTTATCGAGTAAGCGGGAACATCAACGTCATCACAGGGAAAATTGAGTAAGCATCCAGAACTTTGTACCAACCTGTTGTCTAATTCATTGACGGGGGCAATATAGAATGTTTTTCCTGATCCGCGGTATCGGGTTAATAGATATTTGATCGCGTCTTTGACTTCCTTGTAAGTGGAATCAATTTCTGCTTGGGTGTATGGCTCACTACTCGCATGAATTGATGCTTGTTGAAGTGAGGTTGATTTAACTGCTTCTACAAAAAGAGTGAAGTATTTGATTGGCTTGGACATGGCTATTTGATATTGAGGGAGCGTCATCATACCCCTCATGTCCGGCACATCGAGTTTGTTGCCTGAGCAGTATTGAGTAGCCTGTTGGTAACATCCTCCGCCGGAAGAACATAGACTTCTTGGAACCATGATTAGTTCAAGACCGGCAAAACCCAACTCTCGAGTTTTTTGGACACCATACTGCAGATAATCTCCTTGTGAGGTACGATCGGGATAAACACCACAGGAATTGGTTACACCTAAGCGCTCGTCAAGGTAGATGGCGTGAGCTGGGATAGCGGAAAAGGGAAGGATAATGGTGGAGATAAAAAGTAGGGTTAGAAAATAACGCATATAATAAGTGTATCAGTTTACTGTCCCCACTGGGAACGAAGAGTGTTGTAGTCTAGTAGGTTATAGGTAGTGCCAAAGCTGGATTTGAGGAGATTGTAATCGAGGAGGTTAACGGTGCCATCTCCGTTAAAGTCGCCAGGTTTGGAGGTGAGTTTTTGCCGATATATCTTGATTTTGCCACTGGCGTTGTCGGTTAGAGTACCCTGAGCATTAGTAGTCACCGTACCTGGGTTATAGAAAAGTTTCTCAAATTGAGTATTAGTGGGGAGGCCAGTGACGGAGAGAGTGTTTCCCGTGGGAGTGGCAATTACATAGTAGCGATTATCTTCCCCTTTACTTAACAGATAGCCAGGTTTGTACTGACGATTAGGAGCAACTAACCCGGGTTGAATTTCGGCCAAATATCCACCAACGCGGGCAATAGTATCTCCCCAGGTACCACCATAGTGGGGGATCTCACTGTCTAGTTCCCAGAAGCGGACCCCATTGATCCCAGCAACTATAGATTTAAAAATATCTTCTTCCAGTTGGGGATTCTCATCTTTACGAAAAAGCATGTAGACACTTTTGAGGGTAGGGAGTTCATCTCTGAGCTTAGCCATATTGGCAGACATGGCTTGAGCATTACCGACGTGGCTGCTAAGAATGGCAGCTTTGGTACGGGTAACGTAGTCTTTTAACCCGGGATTGAAATAGGTGGTATCCATTCCGGTAAAGTTGATGTGAGCTGGAACAGTTGGGAAAGTGGAAGCGAGATAGTCGTAACCGTTGAGGATTAGTTCATGCCCAACAACGTTTTCTTCGGAGGCATAGAAAAACAAGCTACGGCTGCGGTTCATGAATGTACGAACGCGATCCTTGGCTTCGGGGGTGTTGTAGGAAGTAACGTCCTTGACCCAAGGAATACCCTGGATCAGGTACATATTGTGTTCGGTAGCGAGATCGTTACCTTTGGGAGCACCGGTAGCTACGGTACTAGTTAAGTGGTAGTAATCTTCGGCTCGTTCCCAGTTAACGGCATCAATGTGACCAGTACCTTGGCGGCGAGGAATATTGTGGGTGCCATAGAAGAACCAGCGTTTCCCATTAACAATCCAAGTCCCTTGGTTATCAAAGGTTACGTTGGCGGCGGCATGAGTGAGAGCGGGGGAGGAGAAGACGAGAAGGGAAAGGATAAGCAAAAAGATTTTATAATGCATAGTATTAGTGTATCAGTTTACTGTCCCCACTGGGAACGAAGAGTGTTGTAGTCTAGTAGGTTATAGGTAGTGCCAAAGCTGGATTTGAGGAGATTGTAATCGAGGAGGTTAACGGTGCCATCTCCGTTAAAGT
>Ga0208958_1000190_pt1 | contig 77969 bp, 79 predicted proteins | sample RifOxyB1_FD_184032 | JGI IMG/M metagenome (GOLD analysis project Ga0208958, IMG submission 184032) | Soil microbial communities from Rifle, Colorado - Rifle Oxygen_injection B1 (SPAdes) | ecosystem: Environmental > Terrestrial > Deep subsurface > Rock core/Sediment | place: Rifle, Colorado...
ATAATCAAAAAATCTTCACCAGATTTATAGATGGAGCAGGAGTTGAAAAAATTACCATCCACTATCAATACACTCAAAGAAATGAACTCGAAAGAATTGATGCCAATTTTTTTGGAAAACAATTTGTCTGGGAAGCAAGTTATGATTCTGCTGGAAGAATGAGTGCCGAGCGAATAAACGATGAACTTATTTCCAGCTATGCGTTCGATGATTTATCTAGAATCACTTCCATCAATCATAGCTATAATGCCAAAGTCATCTCTGGACAAAACTATACCTATTCACCTGTCGGAAATATCTTAAGCAGAGATATTATACTTGGTGGAAGAAATAATCCTCCAGGCATTTTCACTGAAAGTTTTGGGTATGACTCTCTTGATAGAGTAATAAGTAGCACAAGGGAAAACGGATTTTCTTATGATGAAGTGGGTAATCGAACTGGTGGTGGAGAGGTTTATAATAACTTAAACCAATTATTATCCAATAACGATTTCGAATTTACTTATACGGGCAACGGTAATGTTGCCACCAAGAAAAATAAAAAAACCAACGAAGTATTTGAGTTTTATTGGGACATTGAAAATCAATTGATTCAAGTACAAATTAAAAAGAATCTAACTGAGCTTTCAAAGACAATCGATTATAAAATAGATGGAACAGGTCGAAGGATTGAGAGAGCAGTGACTGATCATCTTAAAGCAAAAGCAAGCTATGCCCGAAAATATTTCTATGACAATGAAGATATTTTACTAGAGTTTGACGAAAACGATCAAATGATAGCAGCTTATTTGCACGGCCCTGGAATTGATCGTCCGCTGGCAATGCTTAGAGATATTAATAAAAATTCAAGCTTTGAAGATAATGAAATATTCTATTATACTAGAGATAATCTTGGATCAATAAGAGAACTTGTAAATACGCAAGGAAAAGTAGTGCAAAGATATAGTTATGGAGTGTATGGAACCACCAGACTTGAAAAGGATAATCCCAACGATAGTCAGGTGTTTGTAGAAAATCCCTACGCCTACACAGCGAGAGAATGGGAGCAGGAAACAGGGTTGTATTACTATCGGGCAAGACCTTATGCACCTGAAACTGGACGGTTTATTTCACCAGACCCAATACTTTTTGCTTGCGGTGATACTAATATGTATCGCTATGTAAATAATAGGCCTCTTGTTTTATCTGATCCAAGTGGGCTTGCTCCGGGTGATGTTTACTCTACTGAGTGTCAAGCTGCTAATGCGGCACTTGATGATGTTAACTTTATATCTAAGATTACAGATACGGAATATGGAGGTTATATATACCAAAATTCAAAAGGTGGATATTCATACACAGCTCCGATAAAAGGTAACTCTGGTTCAGTGCAATTGCCTAATCCTCCTAAAGGAGGAACTGCAGATTATCATACTCATGGAGGTTATAACCCTAGTGGTGTTAATGATCAATTTTCCAGCGGTGACATTCAAGGAAATCAAGGCATGGGACTCAATGGTTATGTAAGAACGCCTGGTGGCTATACTGGAAAATATGATCTATATAAAAACAAAAGAACCGGGGAGAGAAATTCATGCGGCTTTTAATATTTTTGTTATTAGTTTTTTCTAGTTCTTTATATGCTCAGAACTTTGCTAAAAAATATTGTATAAACGATAGTGATATAGCTAAACATATTGCATTTGAGCTTTATAAACATCAATTTGATATAAATACAACTGTCAAGATTGATGAGTATAAATTTGATGTTAAAGAGGAATCTAAATCAACATGGGTTATATTTAGCAGATTATGTCCAAAGGGTAAGTATTGTAAGGTGCGGAAACATAAAATTAGATTGCGTCACTCAGACTGTGCTGCAACCTTTTTTGGTCTTGAAATGAATTAGAGTTAATAAGATTAATGTGCCAGAATCACAAATTGAAGGTCTACTAGTAGCACTTTTAAGAAAAAAATAAATTGTACTTATTGCTTCTTGTAGACCTCTCGGTCTGAAAGCTTTGCTTTCAGTTCTGGGCTTCATAATTCAGCGCTCGTTACAATCTTGATGGTACGGTGAACCCATTCTCTTAAAATATTCATGGCCATTTTGTGGCCAAAAATTACAGAAAATTCAAAAAATTCTTTAACAACTTTAACTACTCAAAAGTGAGAAAGTTGATATAATTAATTGATAATACAAAATTTTAAAAATGGAGTACGGCCTTCAAGAAGACAAACTTAATCAGACTTTACAACCCTGAGATTGGAAGATTTTTGAGCGAAGATCCGATGAGATTTTTAACAGGTGATTTTAATTATTATCGATATGTAAAAAACAACCCTTTGATCTTTATAGATCCATATGGACTATATTCAAGTGAATGTTTTTATAGGGCTCTTAATAATGCCGATGCATTTGTTCAATGGACAGGTGGTTTGATTGTTGGCTCTGACAAATCTGCGGCACAAAAAAGATGGGTAGGTTACGGTATAGTTGGAGTGGGAACAGGGATTTTCTTTTATGGTGCAGCTCTTTCGGGAGCATCCGTTATGATAGGTGAAGCAACAATATTAAGCTCAGGTGCAATAAAGGCACTGGGTGTCGGTTTGGGGTTAGGGGGAACAGCATCATTTGGTATAGGCACTCTTGGGCATCAAGCTTCAAATGGAGTTGTGTCTCCTTCTGTAACTAAAGGTGGAAAATCTACAGCTAACGAGATAACAGAATCTGCTTGCGACTTGGGAGATTTTTGTGATTAATATAAACACAAATATAGCAATATTAATTTTTTATTTTTTGTTATTATTTGGGATATTTTTTGCTGGAATCAGATTAAGGATAATGGCACTTACTATTAAAAATATTCTAGAGGAATCAAAGAAAAAAACAAGATTTATGGTTTATTTAAAACTGTCTGATAAAATGCGATATCTAGAATATTTCAAAGATAAAAAAAATAGTTATAATAATAAAACTGAATTAGCGAACTATATTAAGAAAAAATCTATTGAGTATAGATTATGTAGAGGATATTTGACATTTACTCTGGTTGTTGGACTGCTTACGATGTTACTATTTCTTAGTAGTTTATTATATGTTTTGCTGGGAAAAAAGTGATCTAGTAATTACTCACCTGGGACAGGAAGGTTTTTGAGCGAAGATCCGATCGGGTTTCAAAGTCGAGATGTTAATTATTATCGATATGTTTCAAACAATCCATTGAAATATTATGACCCACTTGGACTTTTTACCGCCATTATATTTGATTGTGGTTCAAGGAATGGTTCAACTTATGGTGGTACTGTTAGTATTTATGGTGACAATGGATCAGTAGTCAATGTTCAAGGTAGTATTTTTCCAGATAATTGGGGGACGGGGGCATTAAGACCTGGAATTGAAAGTGGAATATATTCTGCTACATATAGTTCGAGGGGGCATCGAGGCAGAACATCTGGTATTAGAGTTAATAATGGAGGTCTTGTTTCTGTTTCTGGTAGTAATCCTGAGCATTCCGGCTTAGGTTTTGCTGATGGTATTAATATCCATGTAGGGGATACAAATATTAATCGAGGGTCAATTGGTTGCATAACGACAAACCCGGCACAAGGTAATCCCTTTTCTGGATTGACTGAAGGTGAAACCGGAATAGTTATTGTATCAGGATGTAAATGATGAAGGTTCGTCTATTGATAATTTTTGTTTTTTTAAGTTGGATTTTATCATGTGATAAAGAGAAAAAACTTGAGAAGGAACGCAAACAAGAGGTAACGAATACTAAGATTGATCAAGTAATAGTACCTTGTCGGAATAAAAAAAATATTGATTGCCTAGCTAAAAATTATCCTGAGCTTTATTATAAGGACTTTAAGTTGTTTTTTGAAATTTTAGAGATTTATGCAAATTCAATAAACTCTAAATGTGATGAGACATTAGGGGCAAAATATCTTCAATTTGTGTCTAAAGAGAGTTTTGATGGTGAAATTGGTGAGTTTGTGCATGATTCAATAGAGAAAGCGTTTGTTGAGCATCCAAAATGTATCATTGGAATTTTATCTAAAATAAATGATGATTATGTAACCAAAAAGATAGTATTTTATATTCAAAGTACATTATTTTTGACGCCTGAGAAATCTCAAGAGCTAATAAAAAAATTAAAGCAGACTCCTCAATATAAGTTTTTGTTTAAGGAGTAAGCTAGGTGAATGGGGACTTGTGCGGCAACTGTTGTTGGTGCTGGAATATTTGCGATTGTTCTTAGTGCCTATGCTGCGGATAAACTTGCTACTTCTGGTATTAATGATATACATGAGGCCCTTTTAACCAATGTTCAAGGTGAAATTCGTAATACAGGAGAAGGAACAGGAGAACCACAGCAAGATTGTACAATTTTCTAAGGCGATAATTATATGATTACCTCAAATGAAATTATTTATTTGGTGCTATTTTTGTTAATTACGATTTTACTATTTTACTGCATTTATATTGTGGTGAAGATGTCAATGGCTGCAATTAAAATAAAGTCAGAAATAAAGGCAAAGATTGGAGATGAACGGTTTGAATCTTTGCTAAAGAGAATGATATTTATTGAGTTCTCAAGACGAAATGATGATGACCTTTCTAAGAAGTACGGAGATGTTTTGAAACTAGTAAAAAGATTTATTCTGTGTCAGCGGGCTTCTGTGCTTGCTGGTATTGTAGTGATTGTTTTAGTATGGCTAATGATTAATCTTGGTCAGTTTATTCAAGAGTAGGTAAGTAAGAGGAGATTGCTTTAATAAGTGTTCTCTTGCTGCTGATAATGGAACATTAACAACAATAAAGTAACTTATGAAATTTAATAGAATTTTTATCTTATTTGGTTCCCTTGTTATAATTGCAATATTTTTTGTGGTTTTTTTGATAAATAGAGAACGTATTGATATTAAAGTATTAAATAAAACGAAAGGTGATATTAATAATATTTTTTGGACCTGTAATGGTGATTTAAGGGGTGATAAATTTGAAGTTTTATCACAAAAAGAAGTAGTTAAAAGAATTTATCCACGTTGTGAGGGAGAATTTGGGATAACAATGAATATAGAAAATATGGTAATTAATAAAAGATTAATAGATTATATTCCTTTGGGTTTGCCGGCTATTGTTGGTGTAGAAGTTATTAGTTTGTCAGATATAAAAATAATAGTTAAGAAAGAGTAAAGGATAGGGAAAAATGCCTTTTACCCCATATCATGGCGGAATTGGAATATTATTAAAATCTTTTTTTCTAAAAAGATTTAGCCTTATAATATTTTTATGGTTACAATTTTTATATGATGTTGAGGTTTTATTTAATATTTTATTGGATTCTAATCGACTTCATTCCTGGTCGCATACTATTTTAGGAATGATGGTAATTGCTTTGATTTCATGTATTACAGGGAAATATATTTATGAAATATTTGCTAAAATTTTAAATGATATTGTAAAAATAAAGTTATCAGAACATCCAAATAGAAAGATAATTATTTTCTCAGTAATGTTAGGTGTAATAACACATTTACCTCTTGACGCTATTATGCATTATGACGTTAGACCATTATTTCCTTTGGCATCGAATAATCCATTATATGGAATAGTTTCAGTTTTTACTCTTCATCTTGGTCTTTTGATATGTGCAGTTATTGGTTTAATAGTTTGGATATTAAGATTGAAATTAAAAAAATATCGGTAAGACAAGTTATAACGCCGTCAAAATATCTTGAGCCTGACTTTGCCCCTCATCTAGTTATAAAAATTCATTATAAGCAATTCTATAGCTTTTTAGGATGGTTCTGATCTTATTCACCTGAGACAGGAAGGTTTTTTGAGTGAAGATCCGATTAGATTTGCTGGAGCAGATCATAATCCAATAGACCAAACACATAACCAATCTTTTTAATAAAATTAATAAAACCAGGATCTAAAAACCAATTTCTTGGATTCTTTCCAGGCACTTGAACAATACTATATTCTCCGAAAGAAATTGGCCCACCTTCCATATTTGTTGCATACGGATTATTTGTTTTAATTGATCCAGTTCCACTAAACATTTGAGCATTGGCACTGGTGCTGCCATTATTACTTACACAACCAATACTTCTGTACTAACTGAATAGTTACAGCTCGCTAAACCATATGGGTCAATACGTCCCAACGGTGAATTAAGCAAATACCGATCATCAAGATCTATGTACCTATCAAGAATATTTTTTTCACTGGAAAGGTGGATAGGTTTTCTAGCCTTGGTTGCTATTTTGAATCAATCCGTTGTGTATCATGAACAAAATTTCATGTTGTTTTCAGTTCTTTTCCCTTAGATGTGTGGTAAACTACACATCTGTAAAATGGATGCATACAAAAAGGTTTATTTTATGCTTTATAAATTCTTACAAGAAAACCAAAAAGAAATATTAGCATTAACCGAACAGAAATCTCGTGAGCTTGCGGGAATTCTTGTAAGTTCTGACCAGCTTAAAAAAGGACTTCCAGTTTTTTATGCACAACTTATTACAGTGCTTCAACTTGAACAATCAAAGCTTGGTACTTTCGCCAATCAAAATGCGATGGTTGAGGCTGCTCGTGCATCTGACGAACCTGCTTTGGCAATGGCGTCTGGGCATCCAAGTGATGTTGAGCTAGCGAAATCTGCTGGTGTTCATGGTTGTGAACTAATGGAATTAGGTTATACACTTTCTCATGTCGTGCATGCATATGGACATATGTGCCAGTCTATCACGGAAATTGCCGAGGTTAAAAAATACTCTTTCACTCCTAATGAGTTTCACGATCTTAATCGTTGCTTGGATGTAGCGATTGCGGGAGCAGTCACACAGTATCAGTCTCTTCGAGATCACAAAGATATGCATCGAGAAGTGGAGCATATTGGGATGTTGGCCCATGAATTGCGAAATTGTCTCACCAACATAAGTATTTCAATCCAGATGATTAAATCAGGGGTGGTGGGGATTGGTGGAAGCACGGCCCAACTACTTGATGATGATTTGAAACGTCTTAATGAAATCATTGAACGGTCGCTTACGGAGGTAAGGCTGCGAGTGGACCCAGAGGTGCATGCGGTATCTATTAATTTATTACAAGTGGTGGATCAGATATTAGTGTCAGCACAAATTGAAACTCGCCTAAAAAAACAATTGTTGGATATCAAAATCGATCCCAGTTTAACTTTTAAAGCTGATCTTCAACTTATTCATTCTGCCTTGTTTAATATTGTACAAAACGCTATAAAATTTTCTCGTCAGGGCGGTAAAATCGAGTTACGGGGAGCTTTACATGGAGAGCACATTATAATTGAGGTTGAGGATGAATGCGGAGGTTTGTCTGGTAATACGGTTGAACTTTTCAGGCCATTTGTGCAGCAAAATGAAAATAAACAAGGACTGGGACTCGGTCTCACGATTGCTCGGCGGGCGATAGAGTTAAATAACGGTACGCTCGAAGTGTCTAATCTTCTCGGAAAAGGCTGCATTTTTAAAATAACCTTACCGTCGCTTCTTTGATTAAGTCATTTTTGTAACTACATAAGAAAGAACTGCGATCATTAATTGCTTGCCTGTCCATCCCAGCCAGCCAGTCGTGCCATCATCCACCAAAAGGCTTTCGCTTTTTGCATACAGATTAATCCGTGTGAGTGGGCGCAAGAGGGGAGATTGGTGCAATCGGAGGGGTGACTGGTACACCAGTTTGCACACCATGAGCAGGCGTCAGTGGTTTGTGGATAATATCCTCCCGCTGGATCATATTGTTCGATGTCCGCAAAATCAAAAAGAATCATGTTATTGTTTTGGGCGAACGTTTTTATGCGGTTATTATTCTGGGTGAGGATCGCACTTCCACCATCAGTATGTCCGGTCATCAGTATAAAGCGAGTATTGGGAAATTCCTGTTGAAAACCCTTCATGGTGTTTAAGTAATTATCAATTTGCGTTTGAGAATAATTTGATGCCTGTCCGCACCAAGTCCATGTTGAATATTTAAATAAACCAGTTTCCACCACCTGGCTGGTTCTTGAAATACCATCGCTGCTTTCCCAGTAATCCTCGGGAGTGATGTAGGTCTCAGGAGGATTTGCTGCATACATTCTTAAAGCATTGGCGTTGGTTGGTAGTGCAGGCGTGGAGGTATTCATGTTCACTGCAAAACCGTAGTATGAATTAATGGAGTTGAGGTTGGCTAAACCAGAGATGATCTGACTGCCATGAGAGGTATGTGCGTAGTGGATAGTGAGCTTTTTGGCCTCATTTATCCAGTAGGCAGGAATCTGATTAATATTGGTGTGTCTATGATCAACAATCACTGCCTGACTTGCAGATCCAGAGACTGTGCAAGATGCATAACTATAAGTGCCCGACCAATTACCCCAGACGCCGTTATTACACGTTCGGGTTTGGGTTTGAGAAACGCACTGACTGCCTGCGGGAACGCTGCTGGTTTGATACATGCTCCTACTTTGAGTTCCGTTATGGGCGGTGCCATCACAACTTAAAGCAGAGGCCACACTACAGTTTAAAAAAGTATAGGTGCCTGACCAATTACCCCAGACACCATTATTACATGTTCGGGTTTGGGTTTGAGAAACGCATTGGCTGCCAAAAGGAACACTGCTGGTTTGATACATGCTTCTACTTTGAGTTCCGTTATGGGCGGTGCCATCACAACTTAAAGCAGAGGCCACACTACAGCTTAAAAAAGTATAGGTGCCCGACCAATTGCCCCAGACTCCGTTATTACACGTTCGGGTTTGGGTTTGAGAAACGCACTGACTGCCTGCGGGAACACTGCTGGTTTGATACATACTCCTACTTTGAGTTCCGTTATGGGCGGTGCCATCACAACTTAAAGCAGAGGCCACACTACAGTTTAAAAAAGTATAGGTGCCTGACCAATTACCCCAGACACCATTATTACATGTTCGGGTTTGGGTTTGAGAAACGCATTGGCTGCCAAAAGGAACACTGCTGGTTTGATACATACTCCTACTTTGAGTTCCGTTATGGGCGGTGCCATCACAACTTAAAGCAGAGGCCACACTACAGTTTAAAAAAGTATAGGTGCCTGACCAATTACCCCAGATACCGTTATTACATGTTCGGGTTTGGGTTTGAGAAACGCACTGGCTACCAAAGGGAACAGAAACTGCGGCATAAGCTGTCCTGGTTTCGCTTTGTCCATTGGCAGTGTTTCCGCAGCTGTTTAGGGCCTGGGTTGAGCAGTTGGCGTATTGGTAGGTGCCAGTCCATTCACTCCATGCACCATTACTGCAAGTTCTGGTTTGTACTTCACTGGTACAATTGGTCGATTGGGCATCTTTATACATTATGCGAGTTTCTCTTTTGCCAGGAGTTGTGCAGCGGTTTTCTTTCAGATTTTTGGTTTCAATACAAGCGACCAAAACGAGTATTGCCACTAAAAGGGCCAGATGTAAATTGGTAGTTTTTTTCATAATTAATCCTTCAAGCTAATAAGTTGTCTATAACCATTATAAGTTAGCAATTCAGTTCTCTCACGGAGAGAATTTTTTATGTGGATAACCGCTTGAATCTATGTAGTATACAGGTAAAAGTAGGCTTTTATGTATGAAGGTTTAGGTGGCAAAAAAATGTGGTAGAAGATCATATTTCAGTTAATTTACTTTGTAGATAGACACGGGTTGTATATAAACTCAACATCAGGATAATCCATGAATGAAAAAAATTGAGAGAGTAACCAAAACTTAGCTTCGCAGGAGAAGAAGATATTTAGGCCCAAAAACTTTTACGAATCTATTGGATGTGAGAGGAGGAGATTTCTAACCCTTTAATATTACATTCACTAAAAGAAAATTTGATCGTCATTTTTGAATATAGTCTTTGAAAACATTTTAGAGTGGGTAATTCTATTTGACGGACTAAAAGAAACCAAATAGACATACTTTAACAAATTTTATGTCGAGGAGATTTTTCATGAAACTTTCAACGTTGATAATGGCCTTCGTTTTAATTGTTCCATTTGCCAATTCCAGTGATTATTTTAATTCGCCATTGAATGAGCACGTCGTAAAGACTACCACAACTCTCAAGTGCTATAATTATTTTATTGAGCTTTCAATTAAAGCTGATATCACTTATATGAAAGTCAAAGTTAACAATGATTTTACAAATGGTGAATTTATCACACAGGGGCCTGCAACCTTGATGCTTTCATCCGAATTCGGTGGATCTGTTATTTATAATCTGAGTCACTACTCTTTAAGTTATTCAATACAGAGAGCTGAATTTGATTATTTTAAAACACCTAGTGGATCTGAGATCCGTAATTGTAAAGTGTTATAAGTTTTTTTTATTTTTACGAGCAGGAATAGAACGAGACATAATTAATACTGATTATCCCCGGTTCACCATCCAGAATCTGCGGTTCAACACCAATAATGAATCGGCCATCGTTGTCACCAATAGTCTTAAAAGTTTCGTAGAGCGCTCGGGGAGCTTTTCCTGGAGAAGTATCTTCGGTATAATGAGTGGTACGACCGCCTTGATAGCCATCATAGGTTCCATTAAGTAAAATCCGGTCACTGGAAATATGCATCGTATAAGATTTATTGGAAGTATCTAATGTCATCTGTCCTTTCCATCTTGGATGTGGTTGAGGTTGCATCCCATTGCACTCGAATGCACGGGTGACCGATGTCACATGTGAAGCTAAAGCAGAAACACTTATCATAGAAAAAGATAATAATATGATTAAATTTTTCACAAATACTCTCCTTGAAGATCATGTTCCATTTTGAGTGGAAATTAGTTGCTAATTGGCAGGATCATAATGCGAAATTGGATTCCGCACAATCTGATGTATAAAAATTTCAATTCGCTTTCAAATTGCCTTATAAATTAAAAAGATAGATTGGTTTTAATACCCTTTTGAAAGGCAAAACCAGGTTTTTATGGTGTTGGAATATTATTTTTTTTGACTCGTCAATTTTAATGTAATTAAGTAGGATTAATAAGTATTTTTTTAAAAAAGGAACAATCGTGAAAGAATTAAATTGGAGAGTTTTGCTTCTGGGAATGTTATTGTGTGCATTGGCTGCAGCGGCTACACCTTATGTTACTTTAAAACTTGGACAAAGTGTAGATTTAACCTTGGGTGGAATGTTTCTAGCGGCATTTCTTCTTGGAAAACGCTTACACGGACGAGATCTGGCCATTCAGCTTAATATTATCCAGGCCATGATTGGGGTGGTATCAGGTATTGCATTTATGGTCGTGATCCTGGCGGCTTTTTATTATATCCAAACGGTCTTTAACCGAGATATCGGTTTCAACCCAACATTCTGGCAAATGTTTATCTGGTTACTTGTTTCTGCCAATCTTGGCATATTCATGGGTATTCTTCCCAGACAAGCGATTTTGAAGGATCGTTCACTTCCTTGGCCTGGAAGCAAGGCTACCTTGAGTATCGCTCAAACGCTCACCGATCCCAAATCCACTGAAATCACTAAACTGCGAAGGGATGTACTTACCATAAGTACTGCGGTAGCAGGTTTTCTCACTTTTTTGCGAGACTCTTTAGGTGTCATTACACCTATCGTTGGTAATGCGGCTTTAAATATGTCGCTTGGACTGGAGATGGCGGCTCTCGGTATTGGTATGCTGGTACCTCTGGCCGTTGGACTTTCTGGCTTACTGGGTACTTGGGTAATCAGTGTTTTTGGAGAAAAAGTTGCCGCTTATTCAGCACTTTCAGGAGTACCGTTTTCCAATTTTGATTCCTGTTTAGGTACAATGAACAAAATTTCAGCAGGCCTTGGAGGCGCAGATAAGACAGCTGCGCTTGATTTTTTGACTAACAACTGCGGAAAGGCCGTGGACTTTATTGAATCGACTTCCCATTTTAAATATGTAGTCCAGTGGATGATGTGGCCGGCAACCGCCATGATGATCGCTGCAGCTGTAACCAGCGTGATTATTCCTGTAGTAAAAAACTTTTTAAATCGAAAAAATATAAGTCTCCAAGAGGAAAAAAACGAATCGTTAGCTGATGAAACGGTCCCGGCTTGGTGGACAATATCCGGCATTGTTATTAGTGTTGTACTTCTGGTCTGGTTGACGAGTTCCTGGTTTGATATGCCGTGGACTCAAGTACTTCTCGCTGTAGCCATTCAACCTTTGTTGATTGTTGCGGGACTTCGGGTTCTGGGTATCACTGGTACAGGCCCGGTTTCTTTGATGGCAAATGCTACCCAGTTTTTATTTGGACTTTTATGGCCTGCTCAAATTAGATCCAACTTGAGTGCTGCTTATATTAGCGCCAATCCACAAGCCTCTTCTGAAAATATTGTACCTTCCTTTTGGGTGGCCCAAAGGCTGGGCGGGCGTTTTAAAACTCTCATTATCGCTCAATTAATTGTCATCCCAGTGGGCGCTCTTTTAACTCCGCTTGTGTTTCAAATGCTTCAGCAAACCTACGGTGTTGGATTAAATCCGGGACAGCTCTCAGCGCCAACTGGACTCAAAATCGCTACTCTCGCTATTGTTATGGAGAAGGGATTAAGTTATCTTCCTTACGGTGCTTTGAATGCATCAATTATTGCCATCTTTATCGGTATTTTATTTGAACTCTTGCTGGCCGTTAGAAAAACCGATTCAAACGGAAATATGATAAGTCGATTTTGGTGGATTCCAATTCCCGCAGCATTTGGTTTTGCTTTAATTCTTCCTCCGTCTTTAAACATTGCTATCGCAATTGGAAGTGTTACCGCAGCAGTCTGGCGTAAGTTTTCATATAAAGCAAATGGAGCTTATGATTTATTTGCCGCCCCATTGGCTTCAGGTCTTATCGCTGGAGAGGCCATGGTGGGATCAATTTTACTTCCAGTAATTGCCTTATTGATGGAGTTTTTATAAGCATGTATATAAAATATATGCAAGACATATGTCTGGATTGTCGTGCATTTACGACACAAGATCTATGCAATATTCAGCAAATCTTCGATGCCATGGAGATGGTGTAGATAAATTGGTTTCTGGATGAAAAGTTGTAATCATTACATTTGGGGTTTCAAGCCAGGTGGCGCAACCTTCTTTTTCTTTTAAAATTTTAATATTCTTTCCAACTTTTGAAATTTGGGGAGCACGAATATAAGAAACTTGGTAATCATTAATCATCTCTTGAAAACTATCAAGCTGCCTGCCATAAGCATTACGGGTAATTTCAAAATCCAAAATACTAAACGATTCTTGCGTAGGATTTTTTACGGATTTGGCAAGTAGGATGGCTCCTGCACAAATTCCCCAAACCGGTTTGGTTTGTAAAAAATTAGCAAGTTGTTGGTGAATGCCAACTATGTTTATAAGTTTAAGCATCGTCCCACTTTCTCCGCCGGGCAGGATGATCCCATCAAGATCGTTTAAATTCTTAGAAGTGACAACGGGAACGTACTGCGCGCCAAGAGCTTCGATGTGCGGCTTATGTAATTCAAAGGCACCTTGAAGGGCGAGGACTCCGATTTTCATTGTTACCAACCGCGATCAGCTAATCTTTGCTCAATTGGAATAGACTTCATTTCGATACCGGGCATTGGTGCCGAAAGTCCCATTGAGGCTTCTAAAATCGCCGTAGGATTATCAAATTGCACAACCGTTTTTACGATAGCACTGGCAAATGCCACGGGATTTTCTGATTTAAAAATTCCTGAACCAACAAAAACTGATTCAGCACCCAGTTGCATTACCAGGGCCGCATCAGCAGGAGTTGAAATTCCTCCAGCTGCAAAGCTGGGGACTGGAAGTTTGCCGGTTTGTCTGATTAATTTAAGTAGTTCGTAGGGAGCACCAAGATTTTTTGCTTCAGTCATAAGTTCAGCATCGTCAAGACTCATGACTCTTTTTATTTCTCGATTGATCAGGCGCAGGTGACGAACAGCCTCTACAATATTTCCAGTTCCGGCTTCTCCTTTAGTTCGAATTAAAGCAGCACCTTCTCCAATTCTTCGAAGCGCCTCACCTAGATTAGTCGCTCCACAAACAAAAGGAATGTTAAATGCATGTTTATCAATGTGAAAACTTTCATCAGCGGGAGTTAAAACTTCGCTTTCATCAATATAGTCGACTCCAATCGCTTGTAGAATTTGGGCCTCGGCAAAATGACCAATGCGACATTTTGCCATTACAGGAATATGAACTGCTTGCATAATTCCATAAATTAGTTCGGGGCTTGACATGCGTGCCACACCTCCGTCACGTCTGATATCAGAGGGTACTCTTTCGAGTGCCATAACTGCAATTGCTCCGGCATCCTCGGCAATACGGGCCTGGTCTGCGTTTACCACATCCATTATGACGCCTTTTTTCAACATTTCGGCAAGACCAGTTTTTAAATTAATATGAGTTTGGGTTGATGATTTATTCATGGAATAACTCCTTTTGCCTATCGTCATAGGCTGTTCAGCAATTTGTTTTTGGAGTATGATACAAAACAGCTTGTAAAAGAAGGGACAGAATAAAAAAACATTGTGGGACAGTTCTTTTTTAAGGAGTGCATTATAGAAAGGCCACCCTATATTAGATTTAATCTTGATACTAAGAATTCAGGCAGACATTTGAGTATTGAGCAATTAGTGACACTTATCAAGGATCAAATTCTCTCGGATCATCATTTTAAGGGGTGTCGTCTTCCTCCAGTGAGAGCACTGGCACATCAACTAGGCCTTTCAAAAAATACTATTCAGACTGCTTATGATGAATTACGCGCCCAAGGGTTGGTTGAAAGTAGAGATCGTTCGGGATTTTTTGTAACCAGGGGAGAAAAACCGCGCTTGTTTGATAATCCGATTAATGTTCCAGCTCTTGAATTTAAAAAAATTTCATATGATGAATTTATTAGATTTAAAGATCATGATGCTATCAATTTAAGTTCAGTATTTATTGATCCAAGAATTTTACCAAAGGATAAATTGACGGCCTGTTTTCGGTCCGTATTAAAATCTCCAGGCATTCCTGAATTTCATGATCATCAAGGTATGCCGGCCCTTCGAAAAAAAATTGCTGCTCGCTTGAAAAATCGTGGAATAGAAGTGGATATGGATCATATTATTCTTACCAGCGGATCTCAGCAGGCGCTGGATTTAGTGACGCGTGCTCTAGCCTCCAAAGTGGTTGGTACCGAAGATCCCTCATACCACTTGGGAAAATATTTATTGGAGATGAATGGCATGAAAACCTTTGGTCTTCCGATAGATCCTTTTATTGGGATTGATGCGAATATTTGGCAAAAACGCTTAGCCGAACATCGACCAGGCTTGGTTTATCTTACAACTAGTTTTCAAAATCCTAACGGCTACTCTTATTCCAGTCTGGAAATTTCAAGTATTGTTAATTGGGCCAAAGAATTTAATTTTGGAATTTTAGAAGATGATTGGGGAGCCGAGATGCTTTCTTATTCGGAATTTAAACCAGGACTACGTGCGATGGGAGGCAGTAATGTGCTTTATATGAATTCCTTTACCAAAAAAGTGTTACCATCGCTACGACTTGGTTATATTGCTGCAAATGAAAAGACGATCGGGCCACTTATGATGGCAAAAAGAGTTTCTACCATCGCAGTTCCGGGAATTATTGAGGCTGCACTCTTTGAATTTTTAGATCGGGGGTACTATGATGCTCATTTGAAATATGTACAAAAAGAATTGGATATTCGTTATCAATATTGTTTGAGTTTATTGCGTGAGCAGATGCCTGAGGAGGTAAAATGGACAACTCCAGGTGGTGGCCCGGTGCTTTGGTTGGAACTTCCCAAGCGAGTTAATCTTGACCAACTATTGGTAAAACTTAAAGCGCAAGGTGTATTGATCCAATTATCCAAGAATGCTTTTTTTAGTGAGCCGCACTCTCATGGATTTAAAATTGGTTACGCTTTCTTGTCAAAAGCAGAAATGGAGATCGCTGTAGAAAAAGTAGCTCAAGAAATTAGGAAGCTAATGAGTTAGTTAAATAATAGGTACAACACGGTTGAAATTTTCCATGATACATTTGTTTTTTTTCGTTCAAAAAAATAAAGCCAACTTTTTCCAGCACTCTTCTTGAAGCCTGGTTTTGGCTTACTACTATCCCCCAGATTTTGCTAATTTCAAGTTCGTCTAATGCCCAATTACTATAGGCCAAAACAGCTTGGGATGCATACCCTTTGCCGCAATGTTTTTCTCCTATGGCATATCCAATTTCTATAGAATCCTTGTATGGACTAAGTCCCACATGACCAATAACTAAATTAGATTTTTTTAAGACAATAGCAAAAACAATTGGTGCAACGGCGGGATTTGGCCTTTTGTGATATTGAGAAATCAAATATTTTAAAATATCAGTCGTTTGTTGTAAATCCTGGTACACTTGATCTGGAATCCATTGTTTCATGCCCGTTTCTTGGCTTAAAGAAAAAATAATGCTGGTGTCGTTTAAAGTGAATGGACGTAATAATAATTGAGGGGTTTCTAGGTTGAGTAACATTAGCTGATCCTGATAAAAATGATTATCATTTTTTTTGAGATAGAGTTTTGTATTTACTTACAAGTTTTTTAAACTCCGAGGATAATCTCACATTTTTTAAATCCTCGTCAGTTTCGAACGCTTGCCATTCATAATATTTAAGTTTCAAGGCGGATTCAATGGCGTTGAGTGCTGCTTTAATATTATTTTTTCGACTATAATAACAGCCCAAATTATAACAGGCTTCGTTGTTGAGGGCCTTGCATGACTTTTCAAAATGGGGTTTAGCTTCATCTATTTTGCCAGCAAAGTACAAATCAAGACTCAAGTTATAACAACCATTGATGTCACCCATATCACAAGCCTTAGTATTAAATTCCTTAGCTTTTACTTCATTTTTAAGGTTGGCATATACTATTCCGGCGTTTGTGCATCCTAGGGCATATTTCATTTCGCACGCTTTGTTATAGAGCGAAAGTGCGCCCTCACTATCTTTACTTTCATCTAAAACGACCCCTAAATTATTGCAGGCTTGTGCTTCTCCGCCGGTACAAGCCTTTTCAAATAATGGTCTCGCTTGCTCATTTTTTCCCTCTTCACTCAGGAGTAATCCAAGGTCACCGCAGCCTGCATAGTCATTTTCATCACAGGATTTTTTAAAATAAGTTCTGGCCACCTCAATATTCTTATTTTGTTTTTGAAGCATTCCATAATTAGCGCATCCCATCCCATATTTTCCTTCACATGCTTTTAAATAATTGGCAAGCGCCTCGTTTTTTTTCCCAGCTTTTTCCTGGGCAACTCCCAAATCATTGCATGAAGGTATGTATCCAAGTTCGCATCCCTTTGAAAAAGTAGTCTCGGCAGAGCTAAATTCTTTTTTTAAAAGATATTCTGAACCTAGATTGAAACATCCCTTGGCACTTCCCAAGTCACAGGCCTCTTGAAAATATTTTATCGCCTCGGTTTTAGAATTTTTTTCGTTGGCGTAAACACCAAGATTTGAACAACTTCCGCCGTATTTGAATTTACATCCAAGCACAAAAGCGCCATGGGCCTTATCTTTAAACCCATTTTGATGATATAAATCGCCCAAGTTGTGACAACCTAAATTAAAGGATGAGGCGCATGATTTTTCGTAGTAGGCGATGGCGCTGTCTCTTTGTCCGGTAAGTTCCGCACTTCTTCCAGCAGCAAAACAAGAAGCGCTATGACCGTTATCGCAGGCAAGGCCAAAATTGGCTTGAGCCTCCTGATTTTTTCCTTGTCCAAAAAGCATATTACCAAGCTCCACACAGCCTATGATGTTTTTCAAATCACAGCGGGGAATTTTACCGTTTTCTGGAATTTGTTGTTTCATGCTATCCCAAAAAGCTTTCTCAGCTTGTTGTTTGAGAAGGTCTGCCCAGCCGGCAGAAAATAAATTAGAAGACAAAAGTAAGCCGAATAGAACAAAGATTTTTAGAATGATTTTATTTCGCATGAGCAAAGTCCTTTTATACAATAAGCTGCATTATTTTTGTTAACGGCAGGCATGCAATCCCAAACAATTTTTTTTTCCCAGTCAAAAGCCTCTTTTTCAAAATTTTTATTATAGCAAAGTCCATTGCAAGAAAGACCAAGCGCAATCTTGCAATCCGAATCCGCCTTGCATTTCTTCCAGATTTTTTCTTCGTCTTTTGCAAAAGTAAAAGTAGAAATTGATAAGAATGCTAGTAAACAAACAGTATATTTCATAGGGGCATCCATAAGGAAAAAAGTTATTTGACTTTGATATATAATACCTCTTTCCTTGATGGTTTCAAGTTTTTTGATATTTCTTAAGACTAAAAGAAGAACAAACACAAATTAGTTGGTAATAGATTACATTTTAACTTTGATATGCTTTAATTATTATCAACTGGGAGAATTTATGAAGGTTGTCGCAATCAATGGAAGCCCTAAAAATAAGGGTAATACCAACCGGGCCCTTGAAATAGTAGGGGCTGAATTACGAAAGCAACAAATTGATTTTGTAATTTTACATATTGGAAATAGGGTAATCAGGGGGTGCACGGCCTGTGGTTTGTGTAAAAAAAATCAGGATAACAAATGCAGTATGAATGATGATCTTAACCTTATTATCCCCCAATTAATGGAGGCAGATGGACTTATTCTGGGCTCACCTGTTTATTATTCAGGAATTGCAGGAACGATGAAATCGTTTTTGGATCGTTTATTTTATGTTTCCTCGGCAAATGGAAATTTTTTTCGTCATAAGGTTGGAGCGGCTATATGCGCAGTCCGAAGATCAGGAGGTTTGCCGACTTTTCAATCTTTAAATAATTATTTTACCTATTCGGAAATGTTTATTCCAACCTCTAATTACTGGAACGTTATTCATGGAACTGTACCTGGGGATGTTGAACAAGATGGTGAAGGGGTGCAGATTGCCAGAGTCCTTGGTAAAAACATGGCGTGGCTACTTAAAGTGGTTGAGCTTGGAAAAAAAGAAGTGCCAGCGCCGGTAGCTGAGAAAAAAGAAGTCACCTGTTTTGTGAGATAATTTTTGAAAATGGTGCAGCGGCATAGACGTTATTTTTCTTCTTTTTTAGGTGGTGCGATTAGTACTTGCTCGAGAGCTTCAACCACTTTTTTATATTGTCCGGCTTTATATATTTTTTTTAAATGTTCGATGTATTCTTCTCTTTTTAACCCGCCTTTAGGTGGATGAATACAAACATCAACATATTCTTCAACAATTTTAAAAACAATGGCCATGGGAGAAATATTGGGATCAGTTGGATTTTCTGAAAAACCGATTCCAGTTTTCGTCCCATGATGTTGGAGAATAAATGATTCTGCTCCGTATGGTACGTTGGGGTAGGAGGCTATTAATTCTTTGGCATCTTTTGCGTGATTTCTGACTTTATTTTTTAGCTCAGGACTGACCTCGGCTTTTTCCAGACCGCTATTAGTCTGGATCTGGCATAAATCATCATCGGGAATGGTGATGTCATGAAAAAAGGCCATAAAACAGATACTTTCTTTCTGTGATTTGCTTCCCCATTCCATTTTGGAAATAACGTTGGAGGCGATGATCGCAATCATGACACTGTGTTTATATAAGTAGCCTTCTTCAGATTCAGATAATATCTCTAAAAGTTTGGTTAATTCTTTGGAACTTTCAGTGAGTTTGAGCATGGAGCCAATGGTGGTTTGGGCCATTTCGATGGCACCTTCAGTAAGACCGGAGGTGGTTATTAATTGTTTTGAATAAGAGAAAGTTGCACCAGTTGCATATATTCTATCATTATCGGTCATTTCTTTTTGCAATACACTTTGCACATCGTTTGAAAAATTTTGTGCGAATTTTAAACGACTCTTCTTTTTAATATATAAAAAATGAGCACCCTCAATGGCGATTTGACGTAGTTTTGATTTATCAATCTTATCTTGGGCCTTATATAGTATTTCAAATGTTCCATCATCACACTGTTTCATGATGTCTATAGGAGCATTATTCAGGATGAGCAAGGTTTTTGTCTCGATAGGGTAATAATCTGGCAGTTCTTGGCGGATCATGTTTTGGGCTTTTACGTTAAGTAATTTAGCAGAAGTTTTTATAACCGATTTCCAATCGCCTGGATCGATCATTTGGACTTCATTATGGAGTTTGGGATTTTTTCCCAGCAATATGATCGGGATTTTTAAACGATTTGATTTTACATAATAATAAGTTTTTAAAATTGTGTTTTCCTTGCCAATCATATTTTTACATATGATTAGATCAACTTTCTTATTTTTTTTCAAATATTCTACCAGGTCATCAGCATTATATTTATTAACAACCTTCGTGGCTGTATAGATTTCTAGGTTTAAAGTTAAGAGTCTTTTTAGTGCTGGAGCATCTTCCACTAAAAGAGTGGTGGTTTCGGGAGGAGGTAAAACTTCTTCTATAATTTCGATAGGTTTTGTTTTTTCTTGATCTTCTTTTTTTGATCCCATAGAATATAATTATATCCGCAAGATCTTTTTGTGCAAACATTGAATTAAGTTAAATGCAAAATAGTCACTGATCTTTTCTGCGATAAAAAAACCCCGGGTTTATAATCCGAGGTTTTTTAAAAATTATTAATTTTTTCTAAATATTTATTTTCAGCCGATTAGTGAATGTAAGCTCCTAAAATCATCATAGCAAAAAACATTGATTTGCCGTAACATCCTTCCCCGCCCATTTGGTAAGAGATGGTTTCCCCGGCGACAACTGCTGTAAAAGTTGGGTTAACCATATGGGATTCGTTCATTGACTCAGGAACAACATGCACAGACACCAGTTCGTCATTGATTTTTAATTTGATAATCTTGTTGGCGGAATCAATACCGGCAAACTCAATTTGGGTTTTGTATTCAACACCGTCTTTGGTGTGGACAATGGTTCCACCAACTTTTCCGTTTTCCTGTTTAGTGAAAATAGTCTTGATGGTTAGTTCGTACTTTCTAACAATAAGCTCTGCCACGCCGGCAGCCTCATCAAAAAAACCCCATGCTACATAATCTTTAATTGCTCCGGCCATGGCGTGGTCGTATATTTTCATATCAATATTGGTGCCATGAATAGTGGTAAGTTCCTGACCTTCCTCCGCAAAAGCGGCACAAGAAATGAGCAAAGATGTGACTAGCATAAGGATTTTTTTCATATAATCTCCGTTGTAAAAGTAAAAAACCATACTAAAACAATATACAATAATTGTCTATTCTGCCAATCATAGATAACACTAGAATGGACAAAAATTCTAAAAAGCACGGTTTCGATCTTTGAACTGAATAAATTTGTCTAGGTCAAGAGATTATAAGTTGTCTGGTGCTTCTCTTTTTAATTGGATAGAATGGTTATGAATATTATTGAATTTGCTCATCAAAGGAATAGTTATGACATCAGGCTTAATGAAAGCACTACTTAATACCAGAATGCTTATTTGCATTTTTAATGGTTTTACGGCTGGATTACCCTTGTATTTTTTGTCCCAGATGATTCCCGCTTGGCTTAGAACGGCACAGGTGGATTTGAAAACAATTGGTTTTTTTGGATTGGTCATGATTCCTTACTCCTTCAAATATCTATGGGCACCGGTGCTTGATCGTTATATTCCTCCTTTTCTTGGGCGGCGACGAGGTTGGATGCTTATAACCCAAATTCTGCTTTTGTTGGTGATGCTGTCATTGTCCTTTATGAATCCCCAGATGAATATTCAAGTTATTCTTTATCTCGGATTGACGATCGGTGTTTTTTCTGCAACCCAGGATATTGTTTTGGATGCTTATCGACGTGAATTACTACCCGATCAGGAGCTGGGGCTTGGAAATTCTTTCTACGCCAACGCTTATCGAATTTCAGGTTTTATCCCAGGGGCTTTGGGTCTTATTTTAGCTGATTATCTTTCTTGGAATTGGAGCTTTGTTATTGTGTCTTTATTTATGTTGGTTGGTATTATTCATACCTTTGCCATTAAAGAAATAACTCAAGATGTTATGCCCCCCAAATCGCTCAAGGAGGCAGTAATCGGGCCTTTTAAGGATTTTTTTGCAAAAGATGGGGTGAAGACGGGACTGTTGATTCTTTTATTTCTCTTCTTTTATAAATTTGGTGATGTGATGGCAACTTCCTTGATCACCCCCTTTTATATTGATGTTGGTTTTTCCATGACCGTTATTGGCACTGTGGCCAAGATTGTCGGTCTTTGGTCGATGATTGTGGGAGGTTTTTTGGGGGGACTTCTCATGTATAAATGGGGAATTAATAAATCCCTTTGGATTTTTGGAATCGTGCAGATGGTAACGATTCTGGGTTTTTCGGTGTTGAATGAACTTGGCCCTAATGTTTTGGCATTAGGAGTGGTGGTGGGCCTTGAGTATTTAGGAGTTGGTCTAGGTTCAGCGGCTCTCATGGCCTTTATAGCTCAAAATACCAATAAGAATTTCACGGGGACGCAACTGGCCCTTTTGTCTTCTTTTTTTGCAATTCCCAAATCATTTGCTGGTATGCTTTCAGGAATTCTTATTGAGGGGGTCAAAGCTAGTGATGGTATATTCTTTTTTGTTTTTGGAACGATGAATGGGGTTGGGTACACATACTTCTTTTATATTTGTACATTTTTGGCGTTGCCTGGAATGATTCTGCTGTGCTGGGTGGCTCCTTGGAGAGAGAAAAAAAACCAAACGCAGGTCAGTGCCTAGCAAGCAAGTGCAACAAATCCTCAGTTGCAACATTAAGTGTTTCTGCTTGTATTCCAAGAGAGCGTGCTGCATCCACGTTTTTTGACAAATCATCTACGAAAAAGGTTCTGGCAGGATTTAAGTGTTCACTATCAAGTAGTCTTTGAAATATCGTCCCTTCTGGTTTGCGGCAACCCATTTGGTAAGAGAAATAGGTGTGATCGAAATAGTATGACCATTTTTGGCGAGGTTTTGGAAGGATGGATAGGGTGGCGGATTCGTGGAGTTCGTTGGTATTGCTTAAAAGTAATAGACGCTTGTTATTATTGTGGAGTTTAGTCCGCAAACGAATTAAATATTCCAGGCGAGAAGAGGGGATTCCCAAGATAAGAGCCGACCAGTATTTGTCAAAATCCTGATCGATAATGGCATTTGAAGGGATACCGAGTGTCTCACGCATTTGTTGACGAAAAATGGTAGTGGTAATTTCACCTCTTTCGTATTGATAGATAAAAATCGGCCAATGCCCCAGTTGGAATTCTTGGATGACCTTGGGATTTTTTACATAAGGCAAAAAGGAATTAAGGGTTAATTGAATATCCAAGTTAACAATGACTCCCCCCAAATCAAGGACAACCGCATCTATAGAATTGAAAAAAGTTTCACTGGGGAGTGGTATACTGTTTTTGTTCATAAAGTAAGATAACAATTGAGTTTTAAAAAGACAATCTGACTCTTTTGCTTTTATTGCTAAAGTCTTTTTTATGGATACTTTTTTATGTTATCACAGCGAATTCTATGGGATTATATAGTGATCCTTTTTGGCAAGATTAATAAAAATATTCAAGGGGATTTTTATGATCAAGATGGGGCGTATTGGGCAAGGTTTTTTTCTTTTGTGGTTTTTTTTAACGGCTTTAAATACAGCTGTAGCAAGTCAATACATGAAGGGAGAACTTATCATCAAATTAAAAGATGACTTGAAAATGAATATAAACCGGGTGGTAATAGATTTTAAAGGCAGAGTAGAAAGGGAAGTTAAATTATTAAGCGGAAATTTATATTTGACCAAGTTTGACCCCACATTGGATATGGAAAAACTAGCCCAATCGGTTTCCAAGCGTCTTGAAGTGCTCTATGCAGAACCCAACTATATTTACACTATTGATGATCCTATTCATCATCGGGTGATCAATAATCTTATTTTTGGAGATAGGGTGAATGTTCCCTATGTTCCTAGCGATCCTGAATTTAATATTTTATGGGGATTTTTAAATACTGGAACCAATGATCCGGAAGGAGTTTTGGGAGTGAGGGGGGCAGATATCAATGTCCTCAAAGCTTGGGAAATCACTACGGGAAATAAAAAAGTAAAGATTGCCGTTATTGATACTGGAATTGATTATAATCACCCAGACTTAATAAATAACATATGGGTCAATGAGGCAGAAGTAAGTGGCAGACCGGGTGTTGATGATGACAATAATGGATATGTGGATGATATACACGGTTACGATTTTGTCAATAAGGATGGTGATCCCATGGATGGCAATGGGCACGGAACCCATTGTTCAGGAATCATCGGTGCAGTTCATAATAATAACATGGGCGTGGCAGGAGTCATGGGCCAGGTGGAATTGGTGGCATTAAAATTTTTAGCTGACAATAATTACGGATCAAATTTGGATGCAGCGGAAGCAATTGATTATGCGACCAGATTGGGTGTTGATATTATGAGTAACTCGTGGGGGGGCGGAGAATTTTCGCAGGTCTTATTCGATGCCATCCAACAGGCAGGTGAGGAAGGAATTATTTTCGTGGTGGCGGCAGGTAACGATGGTATTAACAATGATGGTGAAAATCATTATCCCGCCAGCTATGATCTGGCTAACATTATTACTGTAGCATCTCATTCCAATGAGGATATTTTATCAGATTTTTCTAACTACGGGCCCAACTCAGTCGATGTTGTAGCACCTGGAAGTAATATTTATTCAACCTATAAAAAAAGCGGTTATGAAGTATTATCCGGTACGTCCATGGCAGCACCTCATGTATCTGGAGCTTTGGGTTTAATGGTTAGTCACACTGGCAGGATGCCCCATAATGAAATGAGGGATAGGCTATTGATGACCTCCAGTTTTGTAATGAATTATAAAAATAAAATAGTAAGCAACGGGCGATTAAATGTTTATAATTTAATAACGGATACTCGTCCACCACACCCGTGGGAGCCAGGGGAAAGTGATTGGATAAGAGTTCCTTTACCGGAAATATTTGAAAGTACCCACCCATATGCCCATAAATTTTTTATGGAAAAAAAAGTTGTTATTCCAAATGCAAAATTGATCCGGGCCAGGTTTACCAGGTTTCAAACGGAAGCCGACCGGGATTTGATGAATGTAATGGGGAAGGATGGTATTGTGATGGAAACATTATCGGGGGGTAATGGTGAATCGATGGTCACCACAGTTATTGGTGGAGATACATTGCATCTTAAATTTTTTAGTGACTCATTTATTAATGATTGGGGATTTTTACTTGAAGAAGTGGAAGTTATTTACCAAATCCCTGAATGAAAGGATTGCTAACTTTGATGTCTGCAGTAACCTCTATAAAATCCAATGCACTGGTTTTGTATAAGTCTTATCCTGCCAGAGTGGTGAAAGTTGATGTAAAGATTGAAATTGAACTCTCTGATGGTAAAATTCTTAGTGTACGCGATAAAGATGTTATCTTGCTTCATCCAGGCCCCCTTACTTCTTTGTCAAAATTGATGGATGTTCCGGGCGAGATTGAAGCAGCCTGTGAAGTGCTTGCCGGTGAGATTGTTACTTTAAAAGATTTATCTGAGCTGATTTATGGTAGTTATTCACCTGAAAGTGTTTGGGCGGTTTACAAGTTATTCCAAGAAAATCTATATTTCACTGGAAGTCTTGATGCCATCCAAGTGCGTACCAAAGAGGAATATGAAAAAGAGAAGGCGATGCGCTTGTCAAAAAAGACTGAGGCGTTGGCCTGGCAAGCTTTTCTTGGTCGAGTGAAGGCAGGGCATTTAGTTGATGAGGATGTACTGCGATTGAGAGATCTTACGGACTTTGCTTGCAAAAAAAGTTCCAGTAGTCGTATATTAAAAGAATTGGGCCTATCTGAATCAATAGAACAGGCTCATGCTTTGTTATTAAAATTGGGAATCTGGGATAGTACGTTTAATCCCTATGTCTTGCGTAATGGTTTTTCATGGGATGTAATTTATCCTCCTCTTGGTGAACTCGGGGTAGGGCCTCGCAAGGATCTAACTTATCTTGAGGCATTTGCAATTGATGATGAAGGCAACACAGATCCAGATGATGCGATAAGTATTGAGGGCGATATGTTGTGGATTCATGTGGCAGATGTAGCAGTCCTGGTTGTTCCTGATAGTCCCATGGATTTGCTGGCCAAAAAATTGGCAGCCAATCTTTATTTGCCAGAAAAAACTATTCATATGCTTCCACCAAAGGTTACCGAAATTCTAGGTCTTGGGTTGCAAGAAACCTCTCCGGCACTTTCTTTTGGGGTAACCCTTGATTCCAGCGGAGCAATTGAAAAAGTGGAAATCGTGATCTCAACGGTTAAAGTGACCAGATTAACTTATACCCAAGCACAAGCGTTACTCGGGCAATCTCCTCTAAGTGGGATATTGGCGATGACAAAACGTTACCGTCAGAATCGAGTAATCCATCAAGCAAGTCAAATTGCATTTCCTGAAGTTAAAATTAAAGTCGTAGATAAAAAAGTGGATATCAAATTACTTCCAGAGCTTGATTCAAAAGACCTGGTAACGGATGCCATGATTATGGCTGGAGAGGCGGCGGCGCGTTTTGCTATTGATAATAAAATTTTATTTCCATATGTAACTCAATCTCCTCCAGAAAATTATGAAATCCCCACTGATCTGGCCGGAATGTTTGCTTATCGAAGAAAGCTTCGGCCAAGTGAAGTCAAATTAAGTCCGGATGTGCATAGTGGAATGGGGCTTTTGCATTACGGAAGGGTTACCAGTCCGCTACGACGTTATTTGGATTTAATTGCTCATCAACAGTTGCGTGCATTTCTTTTAAACCAACCAATGCTGAGTGAACAAGAATTGATGAATCGCATAGGCGTATCCGCAGCCACGGTGGGGTTGATCGCAACGTGTGAGCGGCAATCCAATCGTCATTTTACGCTGGTTTATTTGATGCAAAATCCGAACTGGCGGGGGAAGGGGATAGTGGTTGAGATACGAGAGCGATATTGTATTGTTCTAATACCAACCCTTGCTTTTGAAGCGAGAGTAACTTCGAGCCGACATGTTTCACTTAATGAAGAACTTGATTTAAAAGTTAACGGCGTTGATTTAGCGGAAGGAATTGCTCATTTTAGAATTGTGTGATGGCGTTCTGGTTTGATCAAACGAATTATTGTATGATCGATATTATATGTTAAAAATATTTATTGATGCTGATGGTTGCCCAGTTAAAGAAGAAACTTATAAAGTGGCTGCTCGTTATCAGTTGAAGGTCTGGGTAGTGGCCAATAAATATATGACAATACCTCTTCATCCTTTAATCGAGATGATGGTGGTCAAGGCGGGGCCGGACGAAGCAGATAACTGGATTGCCAAACAGATAGAAGAAAATGATATTTGTATTACTAACGATATTCCCCTGGCGGATCAATGTTTGAAAAAAATGGCAAAGGTCTTGAATACTCGTGGTGAGGAATTCAATGAAGATATGATTGGTAACGCTATGGCAGTCCGGGATCTTATGAAGCAGCTAAGGGAAGCGGGTCAAATCATGGGGGGGCCGCCTCCCATGGAAAAACGGGATCGGTCCAACTTTCTTGGAAACCTTGATCGGATTATTCAAATGATAAAAAATAAAGCCAGTAGGTGAATGGGGGAGATTATCATGATACATACTATTTTAAACCGAATCATTTTGATTATGCTTTTTATTTCCTTGATTTCGTGCACTACTGCGGTAATGCCTGTTACAAGTGACGTTAGAAATAAATTACAACATGTGTATCGACTTATGTCAGATGGTAAATCACTGGACGCATACAAACTGATTGGAGAAATTCTGGAGGTGTCAGAAAAAGCAGGAGATGTCTTAATGATTGCACATACCCATGCTGTTTTTGGGGATTTATATAAACTTGGAAAAACTCAAGACTCATTAATTCTTCCTGATTTCAAGCAAGCTGCCTTGTCTTATCAAAAAGCGGCTAAAAATTATCATGTTGCCGGCCACTATATAACAGAATCCATGTTGTTGTGGACATCGGGTATTATGCATTCAAATGCAGGAGATAAAGATGTAGCATGTGATAACTTTGATAATGCCTTAAAAGTTTTTCGACTTGACTCAATTGATAAAAACAGTATTAAATCCCCAGAAATGCTTCCCGAACGAGTCAAGGCGGAACAAAAAAAAATTGGTTGTATCTAATTGTTTATTTACTATTTTTTCTTTTAAAAGAATTATTATGGGATCTATGGGGTTGTCGATTATCGATGATGGCCTTGGCTTTCCCGGGAGACAGGATTTGAAAATTTTCAACATTGCTTGAATGATAAGGTTGGTTGGTATTCAGGGGAATCTTTTTTCTTATCAATTTTTCAATTTCTCGAAGAAAAGATCGCTCCTCTCCGTTGCAAAAAGAAATGGCCTTTCCTGAAGCCCCGGCACGAGCGGTTCGCCCAATTCGGTGAACATAACTTTCCGGTTCATTGGGAAGGTCAAAATTAATCACATGAGTGATATCATCGACATCTAGCCCACGAGCTGCAATGTCGGTGGCAATAAGAGCACGCAAATGTCCTTTTTTAAATTCGTTCAGGGCATTTTGTCGGGCATTTTGCGATTTGTTGCCATGAATGGCGTTGGTTTTTATGCCCAATTTCGATAAATACTCAGAAATCTTGTTGGCCCCATGCTTGGTTCGGGTGAAGATCATCACCTTTTTTAATTCATGGTTTTTAAAAAGATGTTCTAAAAGATCTCTTTTCTTTTCTTTTTCCAAGAACATCACGCTTTGATCGATAAGATCCACAGTTGAAGATATAGGGGCGACGGCAATTTTCGTCGGGTTAAATAAAATGGAATTGGCCAAATTCTCAATATCTTTGGGCATGGTAGCTGAGAAAAAAAGATTATGTCGTTTTATGGGCAGGAGGGATACAATTTTTTTAATGTCATGAATAAAACCCATATCCAACATCCGATCCGCTTCATCTAACACAAAAACTTCAAGTTCTTTTAGTGAAACAAAACGTTGATTGATTAGGTCCAGTAAACGTCCAGGGGTGGCTACCAATACGTCCACTCCTGTGGATATGCTTCTTACTTGAGGAGTTTGTCCAACACCACCAAAAATTACACTGGTTTTAATATTTAAAAATCGGCTGTATGTTTTAAAGCTATCATGTACTTGAATAGCCAGTTCCCTAGTGGGAGTTAGCACTAACACCCTTGGTTGTTTAGGATTATATTTGCGGGGTTTTTGAGACAAATTTTGCAAGAGGGGAAGAGCAAAGGCTGCCGTTTTTCCCGTTCCAGTCTGGGCACAACCGATTAAGTCTTGACCGTTAAGTAATGCGGGGATGGCCTGTAATTGAATCGGGGTTGGGTGAGTGTAACCGCTTTGAGCCAGTGCTTTCATTAATGGTTCAATGAGATTAAGTTTTTTAAATGAAATGTTGCTGTCCAAAAGATGTACCTTGTATAATTTTGGTCAACTTAGCCTGTTTAGAGAATTTTAGCAAGGATGTGTACTTATTTACACTGAAGTTAATTAGCTCAGAATATCTTCGTGATGAGTTTTCGTGTTTACGTTGTCTATTATTTTAGAAATTTTCCCTGATAAATCGATAAGAAAAGTCGTTCGTTTAATACCCAGAAATGTTTTTCCCAAAAACATCTTTTTTTCCCAAACCCCATAGAGATCAGCCACTTCTTTGGATTCATCTGAAAGTAAGGTCAGATTTAATTGATGTTTGGCGGTAAATTTTTGAAGTCTAGACACAGGATCAGGGCTGATTCCAAGTACAACGGTGTTGGATTTGTCAATTTTGGCCCGATTATTGGTAATACCACAAGCTTGGGTTGTACACCCAGGGGTCATCGCTCTGGGATAAAAATAGACCACCAGCTTTTTTTTCCCCAAATAATCACTTAAATTGACGCTTACGCCATTTTGATCTTTCAAGGTGAACAAAGGGGCTTTGTCACCGATTTTTAGTTTGGTCATTTAACTTACTCCTTTTGGTCATAATCCACCACTTCGAAAGGTTAGTGGGAAAATCTTGGTCAGGCTTACAAATAAATGTATCTAAAGCTTATCTAGGGGATTTTATAACCGTAAAGTTAGCGTCCTGAACTAGAAAAAAATACCGGTCAGGGAATAAATCAGATGAAAAGTGGTAGTATTTAGATGTGATGTAATGAAGGTGCAAAGTTGATGAAAAATTTAAAGCTTATAACTCCTCCAGAAGAATATATCCCCACCATCTATGAAGTGTATCGAAGACAGGAAAATCCATCTTCTGAACCCTTTGCATCCTGTGATCAGGCTAAACAAAGAAGAATCATTTTTAATATGCAGAAATTTTTTAAAGTGGTTGTTCTTGATGAGCAATATGTCGGTTGGGTGACAGCTATTGACGGGGAAGGTGATACCCATATCAGTATCAGTTTCTATTTGTATGATCAATTTCGGGGCAAGGGGCATATGGCAGAAATTCTTAAAATACATCTGGCGGAAGTGAGGGAGATAAACCAAAACAAAGTACTTAAAGCAGGAACGCTTAAAAATAATATTCCGGCCCAAAAAACGCTCGAAAGGGCGGGCTTCATTAGATATGAGGGGGATAACTCGGAAAAATATTTCAAGTATGTTTTTCCCTACTAATTTTTTAAGAAGCCTTTTTTAAATTGAATTCAAGGAGTTTGATTTTTTTGAGGGCATCATTGTATTTTGCCTGCAAATCTTTTTTCTCTTGGGAAACGTTGCTAAATCTTTTTTCTAATTGGGAAAGCATTAATTTATTATTTGATAATTCCACGCTCACGTCATTTAACAGTTTTTTATAATCCGGGGTATGTTCGTTATTGGTATTTAATTTTTGAATCATTTCTGCGTGCTGAGTTTTTAGTTTTTCATGAAATCTGGTCAGCCGTTGAATGGTGGCACGGTTTTGTTCATTATGGTTTTGCAGCATGGTGATTTTGGCCTGAGCGCTCTCTTCTTGTTGAATAAAAATCTTGTTTTTTTCCTCGATTAAATCCAGGTTATCGGATAATTTTCGTCTGAGTTTATTAATTTGTTCATCTTGTACATCCCGGGCGGTTTTTTCATTTTCAAGCATTTCAATTCTGCTTTTGAGTATTTTTAATTTTTCCGATTCTTTTTCATAGCGTTCTTCATGATCTTTAAGCATATTGGTTAGGGATTTATTACTTTGCGCATATGATATGCTTTCGTTGGGATTTTCATTAAAATTTGTTATGATCTCTTGCAATTTGGCGATTTGGCCTTTTAAATACGACTCATTGAAATTCAAATCAGCAATATTGTGTTTTAAATCTGTGTTTTTATCTTGGTGCTCCTTAAGCAGAATTTCCAGTTCTTGCATGCGGGCTTCCCAGTTTCGTATTTCTTTTTTTAAATCATCGACTTCATTTCTTTTAGTCTCATAAAGTTTTTGAATATTTTGATTTTCTTTTTCAATGTTGCCAATGTATTCGGTATGATTAAATACAAAATCCTCAAATTCTTTAATTTGGATATCGTTTTGGGAGATTTGACTTTTGTTTTTTTCCAATTCTTCCATTTTGGATGATAGTTCACTGTCTAAATCATTGACCAGTTGATTTTGATCTTGGATTTGTTTTTCTTGTTGGGCGATCTGGGCCTTTAGTTGTTGGATTTGGTCTTTGAGAGAAGCAATTTCATCTTTTTCATCCTGCTTTTGAGTTATTTCATTTTTAAGTTTGGTGTTTTCCTTATTGTAAAAAGCAATTGCTTCCTTTTGTTTTTTTATAATACCACGCAGGGCTATTACTAAATCACCGGTATCATTTTCAATCTTATTCAAAGGGGTGCCATCAATATGCCCGGTTTTGTCAGAGTTTAAATTATTCCAATTTTTAAGCTCACCACATTTATCTTGCAGCAATACCAGGCTCGAAATGTGATGATTTAGCTCAGATTGGTTCTGATTCGAAAAAAAGAGGCTGCCTTTCTTTTCTTGGGAATGATAATCATCTCTTAATTTAATTAACGTCTCTTCCGTGGAGCCGACTTCATCCAAAAGGCTTTGATAAAATTCCATACCTACCGATTCAATTTCTTCTGGGTTATTTTTTTTTGCATCAAGGATTTTTTCAGAGTAGTCTGCCAGATGCTTTTTGATGTTGTGGGTTGAATTGATGGCGGCGTTTAAATAAATTCCATGCGATCTAAAAATCTTATCCTCTTCATTTTCTTGATTTTTAATAAGTTGGGGTAGAAATTCACTTTCAATTTTTTCTCCAAATATTCGAACGATATCCTCTTTCATTTTATGGGCTTCATGGTCCTTGACGATGATTACTTGGGGATTGTTATTAAAAGTTTTACCTTTGACCAAAACATTTTCATTTTGTTTTTCCTCAATATTTCCCTCAACTACTGTTTTTTCCTGATTGTCTGCAGTAAATTTTCCTTTAACGATGTTAATTTCTTGTGAATCATCATTAAATATTCCGGTTACTTTGAAGATATCACGCCATAAATTACTTTCAGGGTTATATAGTGCTTTAATCAATTCTGATTCAAGATGAGTCGGGTCCTTGAAATTAATCTCTTGTAGTTTAGGCTTCAAGGCCTGGCATAATAAATCAAAATCTAATTGAAAATCGGGATGGTTGTTGGAAAAATTTAGAACTTCGTTTGTATGTAATGTTCTGGCAAAATCAGCAAAAACATGATTGAAACTTATATTAAATTGGCCGGGGTCAGAATTTAAATTGGAGATAAATATGTCTTTTTTAATTTCCGCACCTAAAGTATTCAGTTGCTTGTTTTCATTTTCATTTTCATTTTCTTTTTTTTCACTAACGATCTTATCGTTATTAATGAATTCGTTGTATGCATCAATGTCTTCGCTTTTGATAAATAGACCTGACTGAATGGAAGTGTTGATTTTGTTTATTATTTTTTCGGAAGGAATGTCCCCTTTGCGAATATAAGCAACGTATCTATTATTGATTTTTAAATAGAGATAACAAGTAAAGGGAATTTCCACTGCCCTGGCCACTGCGCTTGATAATATTTTGAGATATGAATCTGAACCCATATTTGTACTAACCCAACCTTGTTTCCCTATCTTATCGGTTTCAGGTTACTATTATTAAATTCAAAATTACCCTGAACCCCTGTAGCTATTGGGTTGGTAAAATTGCCTCAAAAAGTTGTCGTTTTATAAATTTTTATTTAGAAATAAGGCCATTATCTATACATTTATTATATAAATTTTCAACCTGTTAAAAGATCATCCTTTGATTCGGGGATGTCATGTAATCATCTCAATGAGTTAACCTTTTAATTAATGTTGGAGGATGTTTTCGCAGACTTTTGTTATAGTGTTATAATCAAGTATTGGGTAATTTATCAGGTTAGTTAAGCAGTACGTTTGCGGAATAACCATGAAAATAATATTGAATGCCATTCAGGTATTAAAAAGTGTCACCACTTCTCCCAGTGTTGTGGCTGCGCTGTCTTCTTTGAAAACAGCTGCGGTGATTCTTCCTGTTTTTTCCACAGTTATTATTTCTAGTAATATACCAATCACGGATACGGGTCTGATTACGGAGTTAGAAAGTACATTAACCAGCGATAACCCACACCAACAAAATGTATCGACCAGCGGATTTTGGTCTGATTATTTTAAAAATTCAGGATTAACCACCTATCCCAATAGTTCAGTGGCAATGTATGCTTCATCAAATTCAGGGGAAAACTTTTTTTCTTCCTCAGTCAATTCGAGCGTACCATCCTCTCAGCACACAAATATGAAACCAAGCAAGTCAGTTAACGTGAGTGACCAGGTTTCACCCCCTCATCTTGCGTCGCAATTGATAAAAAATGAAATGCTTCAGGAAAGTGAGTTGATCCAATTTGATCCAAAAGATATTGCGGTTAGCTTGGAAAGCCAGGCGATCACTCATAGTAAGCTGGCAAGTACAGCAAATGAGGCAATGGAGCCTGAAGTGGAAAATGAACCGGTAAGTGTTTTAAATGTAACAAGTGTCTCAGAAGACATAGGCAGTACGCCGGAAGATGAACTAACTTTGACTTTCAGTAATATTATTGAGGCGGGACTGGGGAGTAACGCTATCAGTGACGTTTATGTTGATAACTTTGGGACCATCTATGCCGCTACCACCAATGGCCTTGGAATATCGTACGATGATGGTATAAGTTTTAGCAATAAAAATGAAAGTGATGGTTTGGGAGACGTAAAAATTACTTGCATATTTGTAGATAGTCTATCCCGGATTTATGCTTGTAATAAATTTGGCCTTTCCTTGTCTATAGATGCTGGAGATAGTTTTACTAATATGGATGACAGTAATGGACTGGGGGATAAAGAGGTGAATGATGTTTTTGTGGATGATGCCGGTGTCATTTATGCGGCTACCAAAAAAGGCTTGTCTATTTCAACTGATAATGGGGTGAGTTTTGTTAATAAAAATGAAGCGGATGGATTGGGTGATAAGATTGTAAAGGGAATATTTGTTCATGCTGGCGTTGTTTATGCTGCTACTGCAAAGGGCCTTTCCATCTCATATGATGGTGGAGAGAGCTTTGTTAACAAGGATAGTGGTGATGGTTTGGGGAGTGATGATTCCGCTCAGGTTTATGTGGATGGATTCGATAATATTTATGCTGCTACTGCGGGTGGACTATCTATTTCTACTGATTATGGTGTGAGTTTTGTTAATAAAACCGAGGCTGAGGGAATGGGGGATTCACAGGTTAATGGGGTTTATGTTTATAATAATGTGATTTATGTTGCTACAAGTGAAGGCTTGTCGGTTTCAGTTAATGGTGGGGTTAGTTTTAGAAATTATAATGAAACCCAAGGATTAGGAGATCAGGAAACTCAGAGTGTGTTTGTCGATTTACAAGAGAAAGTATGGGTGGCAACCCGAAATGGTCTTTCTGTTTCAAGGGATTAAGCGTAGAGGTAACTCTATAACGAACCTGGTATTGGGACTTTTATTGTCAATATATAGTCGGCCGTGATGTTTATCAATTATGCCTTTGGAAATCGCCAGACCCAGTCCGGTTCCTTGCCCGGCCTTTTTGGTAGTGAAAAAGGGGTTAAAAATATTGGTTTGAATTTCAAGAGGGATACCTGTTCCGCTGTCGGTTAATTTTAGCATAAGTGATTGATCATTTTTATCAATTTCAATTTCTATCCATTTTTCATTTAGATCCCTGATAGCATCAATAGAGTTTTTAATTAAATTGACCAGTACTTGTGAAATTTGGGAGGGGATACAGTCTATCTCCAGGACCATTGCTTCCTTGATAGTGACATTCACATTTTCTTTTAAGATTTTGTAATGGGAAAATTCCAGAGTGTCGTCAATAATTTCCTTGATATTACATCGCTGAAAAGGATCACTGGAGGTGTCCCGGGAGTGCATCTTGACTCCGTTAATGATTTTGCCAATGCGAGTAATGGTATCATTTATTTTTTGGGCAGAATCTATCAAGGATTCGTGGTTTATTGATTCAGATGTCGCATGAAGCTTTATCATTTCTGCATGTATTTTAAGCACACTTAAGGGGTTATTGATTTCGTGGGCAATACATGCGGCCATGACTCCCAGGGAGGACATCTTAGATGTTTCTTGCAAACTTTTTTGTTGGTCGGAAATCAAATTCAATGCCTTAATTTGTTCTGTTAAATCGACAAAGGAAATAAGTACTGATTCAAATTCATTTTTATTGCTTTTATATACCGGATGTATGTTGAGGGAGAGCCAAAGAAAATTTAAATTGATAAAACATCCTACGGTCTGTTTATGAATCTCCTGTCCCTCCAGTCCATTTAATAAAGGATTATCGTTTTTTGTGTAAGTGATGCCATATTTATCAAAAAGTTGGGGAAATAAATCCTGAATCTTTTGGTGAGTTAGAGCTGCTTGTTTTTGTTTTAAAATAGCTTGGGCACTCCGGTTAATGGAAATGATTTCTCCATTTCGCTGGCAATGGATTACACTGTCTGTTAGGGATTTAAATAATGATTCTTGAAGCAGAGATTTGTTTTGATACTGGGTTTGAATTTTTTCTTTCATGGTGGCCATTATTAATAGCGCCAGGATGAAAATGGCCAAAAGTATCAATGAATACTTTAATGTGTGATTACTGGTTTCCTGGGCTTTTAAAAGGGATAAAGTATTTTTTATAATGGCATCCCATGTTGCCTGTTCATTTTTTACCAGCCGTGAATGAAACGTCTCGATCTGATCAGATAATTCGGCAATCTTTTTTTGAGTAATTTGATTGAAGTTGGTCTGTTGGAGCAGTTTGGTTTGTTTGATAACCTTTTCAAATTCATTGGTAAGTTGAGTATCAAAGGAGCTTTTCGAGTTATTTTTTATTTCGTTTGCTATTAGTGCGGCTGACTTTTCCAAAAGGTTGTCATCTCGCAATGTTATGGCCGCTAGAAAAAGTGAATGTCCTTGCCGGATGTTTTGTCCGGTTTCAAATAATTGTCGGGCCTTTAATTGCTCTTTGATGGTATTGTTGATGTATTCGACATTCTTTTTTGATAAATGGTGGTGGGAGTAAGCAAGTGCTAATACAAGGAATATCCCAGCGTAATACCATCGTTTGAAAAACCAATTCATGCAGATTCTTCTTGGAATTTATTGATAAAATATAAGTTTATGTTATTTTTTGAAATGATGAAAATGTTTTCTGCTAGTAAATGAAAGAAAAATTTTTGCCTGGATTAAATTTTTTTTAATTTAATCCAGGCCGGTTTAGTAATACTTTATAATTAGAGATCTCTGCAAAATTCCAGTTGGTCCAATCTTTCAAGAGTGGCATACAGGGATGCTTGATTACCAATTTTTACAACAAACGCCCTGGTAGATTTGCTTTCAAATATCTGAGAGCAAGCGTTGTCCTTAATCTCAGCGGCGGCTAATTTAGAGATTTGAATGACCTTGTCGGCGGAAAGCCTAGTCATAACATCATCTTCAGTCAACATAACTATAGCAAATGAATTTAGTGTGAAGGTTAAAGATAAAAGTGCAAATAATGTTTTCATGTTGGTGGCTCCTTGTAAAATTCAATCATGACCCATCTTAATTGGTAGGTGATGGTGATGTAGCACGGCCAAAATCGTCTCGACAAATAGCCTGTAAATTTTACTGCTTTAATGGGAGCAAGATATTGGCCCCTTTTCCACTACCGACTACTAAGGGAGTGACTCCATTCCATTTTTCAATTAGTTGAAGGTCAATAACTGCAGGATTTTCTCGGATAGACCGGCCCCGGATGGTAATAGCTTCAGCTTCGCCTTTTGCCCTGATGATGGCCGTGGTGGCTTCAATTTCTGCTTTTTGCTGGGTGAATTTGGCCTTGGCGGCTTCTTGTTCTTGCACCATTTTTTGTTCGATGGCACTTTCTAATTCTTTTGAGAGATTGATATTTTTAATAACCAGGTCTTCTAAAATTAAAATATTACCGATTTTTTTTCTAGCTATTTCCAGGGCCTTGGTTTTGATCTGTTCTCTTTTGGTGACGATACTTTCTGCACTTTCCAAGGCGACCGCTTCTTTGATGGCCTCTTGCACCCTTGGTTCAATCAAGGCTTCAAAAGCATTACCGGCATACTGACGGTAAAGAGTGACAACCGAGATTTCTGGAATTCGATACAGTGTAGCAATTGTTATATTTATTTGTTGAAGGTCAGACGAATAGCATTCGGCATTAAAATTTTGAGTGATTTGTTTAACAGGAATTTGAATTACTTTGGAAATAAGTGGTGGTTTAAAACCTAAACCTTCGTTTTTAAAATCAGTTGAAACTGAACCAAGCGTGACCATAACTCCGCGATGGCCTGGTTCCACAATATAGTAGGAGGTTAAAAAAGCAATCACCACTAGAAAAATTACAAAAAAAGATACGCCTTTGAAAAAAGGGTTGGAGGAAAATAAATTATTAATCATTTTTTCAAATTCGGTCATATGCTCTCCTTAATTAATTTTTAATGATTACATAGTCATTTTTAAACTCTAGAGTGTCAATGATAATACGAGGTGTTGCTTGGATACCAACCAGGCTATTTACAGGCGCCGTATTTATCTACCAGCTTTTTACCCATCAAGGCCGCTGCAACAGACAGTTCCTGCTGAGGTTTCGCCGCTGTTGCCACTTCTTGGTATTTTTGTTTCCTTTTGGCGTTAATATCATCGACATCTGCCTGGATAGCAGGATCAAGTGTTTTTAAATAGCCGGTGGGTTCTTCGCACACCTTATTTTGACTCCTGGCGGTCTCAAGGTCAAAAGCGAAAAGCGAAGAGGAAAAAAGTAAAAATAAAACGAGTAGAGAGGTTTTCATGCCTTGCTCCTAAATATTAAAAAATATCTTTCTGGTTTTTCATTAAGTTATCAAGTTGTTTATCCATCTGGATTTTAACATTGTGTTCGATATTGACATTAAGATTGATTTCGATGGGTTTGTCGGGAGCTTCAACTCTGACGGTTGGCGCACATGATGAAAGAATAAACATAAGGAGGAATAAATTAATTGTGATAACTTTCATTTTAATTTCCATCTTTTAAAAAAAGCTTTTCAATTTTTTCGGGTAGCTGTAAGGACGCTCCCTGACTTTGTAACATCTTAACAATATTGAAATTCAAAGTCATCTTAAAATCCAGCGGGCGTCCCTGATATTTATTTTGAATCATAGGGTTGGTGCCAAAAATTTTTATCTGAGACTTTATGTCAAGTTTATCGTTAGTAGATAAATCAAGGTTGATTTTGCTGTAATTTAAATTATCCAGATAGTCAGTGAGAATGTTGATGTATTGATTTTTACCCATGGCCTGTTTGGTTTCTGAGGTAAGTTGAAGCTTTAGATTGCCACTTCCTTCTGAATAAAGGTGACCATCAGTAATGAGGGGAAGAAAATGCTTGAATGTAATCGGGAGCTTTCCGCCAATTTTGCCAGTTCCTTTCAGATTCGGTTTATCCAGAAAGGCAAAGACCTGTGCGAGGTCAAGTGAGGAAAAACTAAGTTCGGTGGAAGTTAGGGTTTTTTTAAGGGGGGTAAAAACCATAGGAGTCAATTTAAATATACCTTCCCAAAGACTGAAACTTAACCGGCTTAAGTCAATCTGATTGTTGTGAAGTGCAAAACTGGTTTGAAAATTTCTAATAGGGATAGGTCCGTCCAGTATGGGGGCTTTGATCTCACCGCTGATCTCGGGTGGTGAAAAACTGCGAAGTTTTAATAATGTTTGGACACCTTGAAGGTTTATTTGATTATGCGCCAAAGAAAGATCAGTCAAACCAAGTGTTAAGAATGGTTTGGCAATATTATTCTTGATCTCAATTTTACCCTTGAGATCAAAATTGAAAATTAAAGATTTAAGTTCGGCAGGTTGACTGATTGGAAAAAAAAACCCAATGCTTGTTATATTATCAACCTTTGCCGGGGGGATAAGCAGGGTCAAACGCCCATTTTTTTTATCCAAGTCGTATTTACCCAGGATATTTAGTGTAAAAAGTTTATTTATTGGAGCTATATTGGCGTTAAATGAGATCAGTTGATTATCCAGATTGTAAGTGCTTTCCAGGTTTAAATTGCGGATACCAGATTTCTGGTCTTCCATCTGTTTGATGGTAAGTTTTCCTTGGTGTTGATTGTTAGGCAGATTAATAATATTGTTTATTATTAAAATATCTTTAAGGGTGTAGTGATTGAAGGATAATTTATCCAGGTTACAGGCGAATGTAAAATTCTTCTCATTTGGTGCGGTAGAATACTGAATATTATGTGCGATAATTTTAATTTTATCTGAAGCTTGGAGTTTGAGATAGGGTATGTGAATTTTTTCGGTTTGGTTAGAAAAAAAACTTTTGAGTGTGAAATCAGCAGTGACCGAATTTTTCATCAGCCTTACCTGAAGATTAATTTCTTTGGCATTGGGATGGGATACATACTCCAGATCAAGGGTTGTCTCTAGAGGGGTATTACCGGTGTGCAAAGTATTTTTTAAATTTTTGATACCAATTCTTTCAAAGTTGATGTTTTTTAAAAACGGAAAAACCAAGGGAAGAGTGAGCGGTGTTGTCTGGTTGTGGTTTGCACTTTGGTGGGTATAGCAGCTATTAATATTTTCAGCCGATAATTCACCGTATTGATGGTTTAGGAGTTTACTAATAGAAAAGTTATGGTTGATCTTTTGAATTTTTAAGCAGTATTTGTCCCATGTGAGATTTTCAATGATAAGATGATGCAGGGAAATTTTTTTGATTTTAAAATCGAGTTGGTTGATCCCCCTTCGCTTTAAGTTTGTCTTAATGACATGCTCTGAAATGGTGTTCAAATTAATGAAAATTAATGCCCATATCCCGGCTATTAGCAGGAGGAGAAAGAGTAATATTTTTTTACCAAGAGTAAGCATGTTATTGTTATATATTGTTGTATAAAATACGTCTATATGCTACTTGCTTTGATAGATATTTGCATTTTTATGCAAATATCTCTTGCAACGTTTGCAAAAATATGCAAATATACTATTTATGAAAAAGAAGTCCTCCTTTGATTTGGATAAATACATTTCTCTTTTTAAAGCGCTTGGAGATGCAAACCGGATGGCGATTTTTAATCGCATTTGCTGTTGCTCCTTTGAAGGAGAGGAGCAGTCTAATGTAAAAGGGGTATCTACCTGTTGCGATTTGGATTTGTCAGTTGTTTCTCGTCATCTTTCTATTTTGAAAGAAGCAGGGGTGCTTAGTGCACGTAAAGAAGGTAAAGAAGTGTTTTATTCCATTAATACCAAAGAGCTTGCGACTCATTTGCGTAAACTGGCGGACTATCTAGATTCATGTAATTGTACCTTAACCAAGGAGTGAAACTATGACTGACCAACAAGATGATAAGTGCTGCTGTGGAGAAGAAAAAAAAGAAGATACCATACCAGAAGAATGCTGCAACGATGTTCAGTGTTGTTGTCTGTCTAAAAAAGAGGTGGGATCCCTTTTTAGAAAGGTCGCTGATTTTTTTGATCGTAAAAAGTAATGTTAGTCCCCGCACTTAAATAAGTTGCGGGGATTTTTTCAAAAAGTGATGGCGGCCGGCAACGGGATAGGGGAAACGGAAAGACAGGAGAATCGTCGTGGATACAATAAAGAAAAGATGTCAGTGGGTCGGAAGCGATCCCTTGATGATTGATTATCACGATCATGAGTGGGGGGTCCCCACTTTGGATGATTATAAATTGTTTGAATTTTTAGTTCTTGAAAGTGCACAAGCGGGACTTAGCTGGTCCATTGTTCTTAATAAAAGAGAAAATTACCGAAAAGCTTTTAGCGATTTCAATCCGGAAAAAGTGGCGAGGTTTTCAAAGAGTAAGGTAGAGAGTTTGCTTAACAATCCGGGAATTATTAGGAACAGATTAAAAATTGAAGCGGCAATTAATAATGCTAAATTATTTTTAAAAATTCAAAAAGAATTTGGTAGCTTTGCTTCATATAGCTGGCAATTTGTGGGGGGCAGACCAATTATCAACGAGTGGAAAACTTTAAAAAATATACCCGCAAAAACTTGTGAATCGGACGCTTTTAGCGCAGATCTTAAGAAAAGAGGATTTAAATTTCTAGGGTCAACTATTATTTATGCTCATATGCAGGCAGTGGGAATGGTGAATGATCATATGAAAGATTGTTTTAGATATAACGAAATTAAAAATTGTGCTTAATTTCTGTGTTCGTGATGCCCATGCCCACTACAGGCCATGTGGGACGCCATTTCCTGTAACTTATTATTTTTAACAGCATTAACAGTTTCCTGGATGGTGGCATATTCGGTCTTATAAACTTTAATATTGGCAGCTTGTAATTTATTAAGTGCTCCCATACCGATTCCTCCGACCACAATACCGTCAAATTTTTCGCTAGCAAGGACTGCCAGCGGTTGACACATTCCATGGGCGTGATGTTGGTTGGTGTTGGTTATTGATTTACATGCCAGCGAATCAGTATCAACGAGCATGAAGAAGGCAGCTGAGCCAAAGTGTTCGCATACGGTGCTGTTAATTCCATTGTTTTCATTTACAGGAATACAAATTTTCATAAAATATTTCTCCAGTGATGTAATGGTATCTTGGTCATCATATAGGAAAGTTTGGAATGTGCCAAATTTATAAATTGACCAACCCTGGAGATTAAGCTTTTAGCAAACGTTTACTTGACCATTTTATCCCAAGCGCACCAAGTGGTGCAGTAACAATGATACTTAGCACGGAAATGGCCAGAATCATATCACCATGAGGGATGCCGAGGGACAAAGGGATTGCTCCCAGTGCTGCTTGAATGGTGGCTTTGGGAGTGAAAGCAATAACGCAAAAGGTATTTTCTGTGCAATTTAATTTTTGTCCACGCAAAGATAATAAAATTCCAAGTGAGCGACCAACTAATCCAAGACAAATAAGAAGTAAGCCAAAAGACCAAACACCAAGAAGAGAATTAAGGTTTAGTTGGGCACCGACCAGTACAAATAAAATAATCTCGGCAATTACCCAGACTTTGTTAAATTTCAAAGACAATCGATGGGCCAAAATCTCATATTTTTCAAGAATAATAAATCCCATGGCCATGATTGCAATGAGACCTGACGTAGGAACGGGAATGATGGTTTCAATCTTAAAAAGTACAATCGCAATGGCCAAAAAAACAATAACCTTCTTGGTATCTCGTACATGATATTTTTTGAAAAATTTGATAAATAAATATCCAAGCATAATTCCAAGGATGGCTCCAAGCAATATTCCCAAAGGTATCTTCAAAAGGAGAATGCTAATATGTTCATTCTGGTTCAGGTATAATTGAATGAGGGCATTAAATATGGTGATCACAAAAATATTGTCGAGAGCCGCCCCCGCTAACAGAATGGTGGGAATATGTTTCTGACTTCCATTTATTTTTTCCTTGAGATCCATCATGTGAGGTACCACAATAGCTGGAGAAACCGAAGAAATAATTAGTCCCATTATTAGGGCCACTAAGGGTGTCAGGTGAAGAAAATAAACAGCCAACAAGGCGATACAACTTGCTTCAATTACGACGGGAATGATTCCCATTTTAATTGCTACGGGACCGATGAGATACATTTCAGATCTTTTAAGACTAAAGCTGACTCGAATCAGGATAACGATTAGTGCGATTGATCTTAAGTCAGTAGAGAATTTGAGAACATCTGGCAGGATAAAATTGAAACCACTAGGTCCAAGTAATATTCCCGCCAGGATCATTCCGATGATCCCTGGAATTTTAATTAATTCAAAAAGCATGTAAAAAATGAGTGCCACGGTGGCAACCAACGCAATATTAAAGAGCATGTCGGTATCCTTTCAAAATCATGATGATGATAAATGTTACCATTAATTGTATAAAATGTAGCCTGGAAAGTTTCTTGAGACCATCGAATCTCTTGGTGCAAAAATTTACCTGACTGGCATTGGGCTTTTTTAAATTGAATTAGTTAGGTCGTTTTGAAGGATGACGGTTATGCAATTGTCATAATAATCCTCCAACATTCTTCTTAATAAAAAAGGAACAACCTTGGGACATTTAGATAATAACAAACTCCTGGATAAAATATGCGAACGCCTTTGGATTGCCAGCGGTAGTTTAAAGGGAATTGGAAGTTTGTTTACGCAAGATCAGAAGGAAATTTGTCTTGATAGTGATGAGTTTTATGGTATTGGACAGTTGCTAAAAACAATTTCAGAGGAACTGTCCATCTTAGAGGATTTGATAAGATCAGGTTGTGATTCGATGGCCAATAAACGTAACGGTCTGGAAGAAGAAGATGAAGATGAGAAAGAAGAAGATGACGATGATGGCGAAAATATGCATCCAGAATGCAATCTCCCGTTGCCTGATGATGAACTTTTTCTAGGCCAGATAATATCTATCCTGAAAAAAGAGTTGATTAAAAACAAGACTAAAAGACTCAAACTGCCCAAGAAAAAAACAAGTAATTGATCATGTCGTGCTTTCAAATATGTATTTAAAAAAAATTGAGGCCTTGCTTATTATTTTTTACTTGGTTTTAAGCCGAAGGGAATTGAGTACTACCGAAACAGAACTAAATGCCATCGCCGCCCCAGCAATCATTGGATTGATTTGAAATTGAAATAAAGGATAGAAAAGTCCAGCAGCAACTGGAATTGCCAGGATGTTGTATATGAAGGCCCAAAATAGGTTTTGCTTGATGGTAGCAACTGTGTGTTTAGATAATTCAATTGCTTTTGGAATTTTCCGTAGGTCAGAGGATAGAAGGGTTATCTGGGCCACATCAATTGCAATGTCTGATCCCTTGCCCATGGCAATGCTGACATCCGCTTTGGCAAGTGCTTGAGAGTCATTGATACCATCTCCTACCATGGCCACAATCTTATTTTGTGATTTAAGTTCCTTGATGAATTCATATTTATCGTTTGGAAATGCCTCTGCTTTAAAATCTTCTATTCCCAGATAAGCGGCTACTTTTTGGGCAACATAGTATCCATCCCCAGTAAGCAGGTACGGTGTTATTTTCATCTCTTTTATTTTTTCGATTGCATTTTTGGCGGAGTCTTTGATTTGGTCGGCAATTGAAAAAACCGCCAGCAGCCTAGTGGTATCAGTAAAGTAAACGAGAGTATTGGCCTCAGCTTCTAGGGTCTTTATTTCATTTAGTATGCGCTCACTAATGGTGATATTTTTAGAGTTAATAATTTTCTTGTTCCCAATTATGTACTGTTGCCCCTGAACATTTGCCGATACTCCAAGTCCAGGGAGGTTGTTGAAATCGGTGAGAGCGGTTGCTTTTATATCATCTTTATCAAAGTGTTTGGTAATTGCACTCGCCAAAGGATGCTCTGATAGTTTTTCTATGGAATAAATGATGAATGAATATTTTTTTTCCTCATCAGTATTCCATATTATTTTTGATACTTCTGGTTTACCAACGGTAAGGGTCCCCGTTTTGTCGAAAATGATAGTATCAACTTTTTGAATTAATTCCAACCCTTCCGCATTTTTGATCAGAATTCCTTGCTCAGCACCTTTTCCGATTCCAACCATTATGGCGGTGGGAGTGGCAAGTCCCAAGGCACACGGACAAGCGATGATTAAAACCGTTACCATGGCAAGTAGACCTTGAGTCAAGGCCTGTTCTTGTCCCAGCACAAGCCAAAGCACCAGGGTTATGATGGAGATCCCCATAATAGTGGGGACAAATATGGAGGCAATCTTGTCAACCAGACGTTGTACGGGAGCTTTACTTGACTGGGCCTCTTGCACCAGTTTGATGATTTTACCCAATACAGTATGTTCTCCAATTTCATTGACTTCAAATATAAAACTGCCGTTTTGATTTAGGGTTCCGGCATAAATTTTAGCACCTAACTTTTTTTTAACCGGAACAGCTTCACCACTGATCATGCTTTCATCAATATAAGATTCGCCAGACTTTACGGTTCCATCCAGTGGGATTCTTTCCCCTGGTCTTATTATTAAAATATCGCCGACAATTATTTCGTTTAGATTGACAACTTCTTGGTGATCTTTTGAAATTTTGGTTACCGTGGAAGGAGTGAGATTCATCAGTTTTTTTATGGCCGAAGTAGTGTGGGATTTTGCATTTTCTTCCAGGGTTCGTCCTAGTAGAATAAAAGTTATGATAACTACCGCTGCTTCAAAATAGACGTGCGGGGTTAATCCACGCCCTAAAAGAAATTCAGGATAGATGGTATTAAAGGTGCTGTATAAAAAGGCGATGCCAGTACTTAATGCCACCAGTGAATCCATATTTGCGCTCAGATGAACTGTTTGTTTGAAGGCGTTGATAAAAAATGATCGACCGAAGATGAATAGTACAACACTGGCAAGAATGAGTTGAATCCAGTTTGAGTAAGGAATTGAATCGTGAAAGAACATACTTAATATGACAATAGGAATGGAAAGAATCATTGAAAAGAGGGTATTGCTTTTTAGTCCCTTAATATATTTTTTAGAAATTTCCTCCTCATCTTTAGTACTGTTTTGGGTTTGATTGTGAATTTCATAACCCCAGGCTTTGACCAATTTTTTGATGTCTTTTTCTGCTATTTTTTTAGCGTCAAATTCAATGGATGCCAATTTGATGGGGAAGTTGACCTCGGCTTTTATTATACCTGAGGTGCTATTTAATTTTTTTTCAATATTTGCTGCGCATGAGGCACAACTCATGCCTGCGACGGTATATTTTTCGGTGGTATTTAATGTGATCTGTGATTGCATATTACCTCCCTTCTCTTACTACCATAGTTTATCAAAAAGTGAATGAGAACCGTTATACAATTATTGAACTGATTTGCATAATTATCAGGGAGCCATTTGTTCCATCGAAAGCAATCCTTAATCAAAATCAAGGCATAACTTACAAGTTTTTCAATCTTCTTAGTGACTATTTTGTGGTATTGATTACACCCAATGTTTTTGATATAAATTTTCAAAGAAATAAGGTTGGTTACTCAAATGCATTTTGCTGTGTCAGGTATCAAATGATTATAGAGAGCTAGAAAATAATGAAAAGTATTCTTTTTAGGCCAATAAATATTGAAAATAAGGATGAGCAAAATTTAGTTAGAGAATTTCTCGCAGATACTAAGGGGATTGGCGGGATGAAGCTGGAGGATGAGGAGTTTGACGCCTACCGCACGGCAATTAAAGTGCGGCAAGAAATAAGTCCTGATTTTTCGGTCTTTGCTTTTTTGGATCAAAAAATTATTGGTTTCTTAGACGTATTTCCTCGAAAAGGTTATCCGGCAGTTGGCTTTGTCACCTTTATCTATCTTTTGCCGGTTTTTCGCAGACAAGGTCTTGGGAAAAAATTAGAAAAGTATGCACTGGATTTATTGAAGAAATATAAGTGTTCACACTTTGAGCTTAATGTTTTTTCAAAGAATCTAAATGCTTTAAAATTTTATGAAAAGCATGATTGGAAAATAATTTCACAAAAAGATGGTTTTTATAGAATGAAAAAAGAACCAGGAATAACTCAATAAGGATTTAGAGTTTAATGATTTATTTTCTCAAAATTTCTCTTGTTGATTATTTCAATTTTTAGTGAAATAATGGTTTATATGTTGAACTTCAGCACATCACTTATTTTTTCTTTTCCAACATCACAGTATTGTGATTGCGATGATTCGATTATAAATGAGGTCATGCTTGGGTGTGCATAAAATTAAAAAATAACATCACTAAGTAAAGGCCTCGAATAATCGAGGCTTTTTTGCTTTTGGGAGGGTAAAATGAAAGAGAATGAGAAAATAAGTGCGACAGGAATTATCTATCGCATCAAGCAGTTGAAAGGCTTTTCATTTTTGCATATCATTCTCGATGGAAAAATCATTCAGGCTATTTTAGAAGGAGAACTTCCTGAAAAAGTGAGAGAGCAATCGGCAGTTTTTTTTACAGGTATATTTCAAAAAGCTCAGATTAAGGATAAATTGATTTTTTCAAATGATTTAGAGCTTAAACTGACAACCTTGCAGGTGATGTCCACTCCGTCAGAATCATTTCCTTTTGATATTACTAAAAAAGATTTGAACATTGGTAACAATGTCCTTTTTGATATGCGTGCCCTTTCCATGAGACATCCTAAAATTAAGGCCATCTTTAAAATTCAAGAGGCAATAGTTATCGGTTTTCGTTCTTATCTTCAAAATAATGGCTTTACGGAGATACGAACTCCTAAGATTGTGAAAGCTGGAGCAGAAGGTGGCGCAAATATCTTTGAACTTAATTATTTTGGTTCGAAAGCCTATCTTGCTCAAAGTCCTCAATTTTATAAAGAATTTTGTTGTGGTGTATTTCAAAAAGTTTTTGAGATAGGCCCGGTCTTTCGTGCTGAAAAGCATAATACTAATCGTCACATCAATGAATATACCTCTATGGATATGGAAATGGGACCGATTAGAAGTTTCTATGAAATCATGAAAACCGAAGAAGAAATTTTAAAAGAAATAATATGGACAATCGGGTCCCGTTGCTCATATGAACTTGATCTTTTACAAATAACTTTGCCGGTAATTAATAAAATTCCTATGTTAGTATTTTCTGAAGCAAAAGAATTGGTTTTTAAGGAGTGCGGGATAGATGAAAGAAAAGAGCTTGACCTTTCGCCTATTGAGGAAATTAAAATATGTGAACTCATTAAGGAGAAAACTGGTTCCGAATTTGTTTTTGTCACTCATTACCCTACAGCGAAAAGACCATTTTATGCGAAGGAAAATCCAAATAATAGAGAAGAAACGGAAAGTTTTGACTTATTATTTAGAGGGATGGAGGTGACGACAGGTGGACAGCGTATACATGAGTACCAGGAACTTTTAGAAAAAATGAAACACCGTGAAATGAACGTTGAAGAGTTTGCTTTTTATTCTGAAGCCCATAAATACGGTTTACCACCACATGGCGGTTTGGGTTTAGGTCTTGAACGTTTTACGCAAAAAATTATTGGCCTTAATAACATTAAGGAAGCGACAATGTTTCCAAGAGATGTGACGAGATTGTTCCCATAAAATTGTAGGAGATTGCATGTCAGAAACACTTGAACTTTATAATACCATTGAACGCAAGATTGTTCCTTTTATTCCCCTAAGTAATCAACTGGTCAAAATATATGCGTGTGGCCCCACTGTTTATAATTACGCACATATCGGTAATTTGCGAACGTACATCAATCAAGACCTTTTGGTGCGGGCCCTAAAATTTAATGGTTTTAAAATCAAACATGTGATCAATATAACGGATGTTGGTCATCTCACGAGCGATGAAGACTCTGGTGATGATAAGATGGAGTTAAGCGCAGCCAAAGAAGGAGCAACAATTTGGGAGGTTGCCCAAAAGTACACCGATGCCTTTATGAATGATTTCCAAGAACTCAATATTACTAAGCCTACGCTTTGGAGTAAGGCCACAGATCATATTGATGAACAGATTGAACTTGTGAAGCGGTTAGAAGAGGCAGGACTTGCTTATAAAATTGAAAATGATGGCATCTATTACGATACTTTCAAATTTAAAGATTACAACAGGCTTGGAGGACAAAATTTAGAAGAGTTAAAAGCCGGGGCACGAATAAATTTTACTGAAGGTAAAAAGAATATTAGTGACTTTGCTCTCTGGAAAGTGTCACCTCAAAACAAAAAACGTCTTATGCAATGGCCTTCTCCTTGGGGAATGGGATTTCCCGGGTGGCATATTGAGTGTAGTGCGATGGCTTTGAAACACTTGGGTGAAGAAATTGATATTCATTGCGGAGGAGTTGATCATATTAAAATACATCATAGCAATGAGATTGCGCAGGTTGAACCTCTGACAAAAAAAAGGTGGGTCCGTTATTGGATGCACTCAGAGTTTTTAATCGATCAATCCGGAAAGATGAGTAAGTCAACAGGGGAATTTCTGACTCTTTCGCTGCTTAAATCAAAAGGTTATTTACCCTTGGCCTATCGTTTTTATTGTCTGGGTTCCCATTACCGGAGTAAATTAAATTTTTCTTATGAGTCACTTGATGCTGCCCAACAGGGTTATATTGGGTTGATTGCAAAATTAAGGAGATTAATGGCCGAATCAAAAGATTTGCAAGTTGAAAATGAAAAGCTGATAGCGATTAGGGGTAAAATCAAAAAAATTATCAACAATGATCTAAACTCCTCAGAGACACTGGCCTATCTTTTTACGCTTCTTAAAGATTATTCAGTTAATGCCTCAACCAAAATTGCATCGCTTGATGTATTTGATGCTCTCCTGGGACTTGATCTTGTGGAGAGTTTAAAAAAAATAGAGAAGATAGAGAAGGTTCCAGAAGAAGTGCGTCAGCTTGTTTTAGAGAGGTCCAAGGCCAAAAGTGAAAAAAATTTCGTACGAGCAGATAGTATTCGGTTAAAGATCAAAGAGCTTGGATATTTAATTGAAGATAGGAAAGAGGGGATAAAAATTAAGAAAGGTTAATTGGTGGTAAGTATTGGATGAATGATTTGGTAGTCATTGCCCCAAAATTAAGGGAGAAGTTTTTACTCCTCCCTTATGCAATGTCTGAATAGATACTCATACAGGATCTTATTCTTTCGCAATACATCTTGTACTTCTTTAAACCACTATTCAATTAATGTAAAATCAATATTGACGTCTTTGTCATCATTATTCTTGATGTCATAATGAAATGAAGTTAAAGAATATTGAATCCTATAAGTCCCGTAGTCATTGTTGAGAAAATCATTCTCCTGATTAAAATCATTTAAACATCCAGGTTTAAATCCATTCGAAACATTTCCCACGTAGATTACTGGAATCATTTTACATCTTAAAGTTGTCAAATCCAAAAAGTTCCCTGCAATATTAGAATCATTTGCCTGCGTAAGACTCATTTGGTAGGCATTTCTCCCGAGAGTATCTTTGGTATTTGCCCGAAATGGTCTATCGGACCAAAAAATATTCATGCTTTCAATTTTCCATCCACACAAACCATGTTTTTCTTTCTTATATTTTATTTCTAAAGAATATCGCCCCTTTTCATCAATTGTAGGATAAAAGGTATCCCCAAAAGAATTTCCATCTCTGTATATGTTTAGGGATGGCACATATTCACCATCAGTATTTAATTCGGTTTTACCACAACCTGGAATGAATTTATTTTTAGCACTATAACTAACATGTGCATAAAGGAAAATGTTTTTTTTAATATTACCGGTTAACTTTAATGTGGTTACACCCGCTCCAAAAATATTTGAAGACAATGTAATTAATAATGCAATTGTTAAAATTTTAAAACCGTTTTTCATAATACACCTCGTAGTTTAATTGTTAATTGAACCATTCTATATGAACGTGTTCATTTTTATGAGTGGTTTGTACACTGGTTTTTTGAGGAGGTCAACATGTTTATTGAACGTGTTCATTTTTACATGCAAATCATCTTCTTGTAATTTCACGCGGTTATGCTCAGCAATTTTTAAAATAATTGGGGGACGATTAAAAATATCGAAATTATCTTTTTGAAAATATCAATATCCAAGATTAGTGAAGTAAAATTTCTTGTAAAGTTGATCCTTACAAAGACTTTTTTTCAAACTTGTGTAAAGAAAAACTTTTAGATGAAAATGGTAAGCATATTTTTAACTTTTCTGTAAATTTTATTACTGGTAAGATATTTGGGCAACTTCTTCTCTAATTTCATCTTCAGTTTCCTCTTGTCCAAAAGTTTTTTTGATAACGTCATCGGTAACGTCATTTAAGTGGCTGCGAAGTATCTTGCACATTTCAAGATATTGTGGCCAAAGGATTTTATTAACAAAAGAGTGAGTAGTTAGAACCATTACAGTGGTATATCGTTGTCCTTTATAGCGATATGATGTCAGATTATATTTAGTTAATAATGCTTTGAATAATTTTTTTTCAAAATGGTTTCCAAATTTAAAACTCCACTCGGTGGCGGGCTCTTCTTTTTTATAGTTGTCCAGCCTGTTTTGAATATTGGCCATCGCAATTGCCGCAGCTGTCTTTTCTCCTAGGGTCGTAGCTCCAAGAAACAGAGCTTCTATTTTTTGAAATTTGTCGATAAGTCCTGATTCACTTAACATAAGGTTTCCTTTTATTTGTTAACAATTTTTTAGAAAAGCCTTTTTAGCAGTTTTTGCATAAAAAAAAAAGAGGTAATGAGTTCAATAATGTTTTGGATAGTTTTTATTTGTCACATGTGAGGCATTGAAAGTTTTTAAACTCTCAATGCCTGCCAAGGATTTTGCTCATAAATTTTCGAGCTTTATATCTTTTTTCATAATTAGTTACTCAACGAGGTGGTTTAGGCTGTAATTTTGGTACTACATGATTGCTGCCTTGTTTTGATCTCACTAATTGTGATATTAGATTGTTTTGTTTATAGTAAATGGAGTCGCTTGATACGGAGATGCTTATCCGGCCCCTGATTGGCGAAAGCAGTGGGTAACAAAATATTAATGGAAGTATTGATTCTTTTGTGGAGGTAACCCAATTTTTTTGCCCTCTTAAAAAAGAGGGCGGAAAAAATATCACTGATTATTCAAATGTTTTTTAAATTCTTCGTTACCATCGATGGTTTTATCAATCAGTTTCAGGTGATTAATTTTAAAATCGGACAAATCAACATTTTTAAGCGTACAGCCACTTATTTGAAAGTGATCCATCTTGCAATCGGAAAAATGAACATTTTCAAAGGAGGTGTCGCTAAATTGTGCAAGGTTAATCGAGACATCACAAAATTCAGATCGATCAAATTTAGTATTTGTAATTGATCCGGCATTAAACGACATATCTTGTAAATTTGAACCGTTAAGCAAAGTCAATTGTTTGATACTGCATCCATTAAATTTCGTGTCACTGATATTTGATTTTTGCTCAAGACACAGTTTGGATATTTTACTTCCGTTTACTTTTACGTCTGAAATACTTGAATCAATCAGCGTCCATTCTTCCATCGAACTGCCATTAAACGAGATATCCGTTATCTGACTATTTTTCAGATCGAAATTTTTAAGATTTGAGGCTTGCACGGAATTATCACTAAAACCAGAGTTATAAAATTTCAAATCAGAAACATTGGACACATGAATTTTATTATCTTCAAAAGTAAAATTCTCGCCAGTAGGCTGATTAAATCTTGATAAATTTATTTCATTATCGTTGTCATCATTATGAATAAATTTACCTTTAGCACTGTTTAAAGCTCCCATTACTCCTTTCAATCCTTGATTAATAGCACCGCTTACATAACCCTCTACCGATTCCTCTAAAGATTTTTCCCAATCACTCTCCTTATTATCGAGTTTAGTTTCCTCTTTCTCATTTTTAGTTTCTTTTAAAGCACAAATTAGTTCTGCCATTTGCGCATCTGAAATTGTTCCTTCTTTGTTTAAAGCAATAATTTTTTCTATTTCTTCTTTCATCGTTTACTCCTTACTTTGTTTGATTTTTTTCAAGACATCCTGGTAGTCCATCTCACCTCGTTTCATCTTGTCCAAATCATCTAATAATGAGTTATGCGAATCACTTGTTCCCTTCTTTCTCACTTCATGTTCAACGTGCTCATTTCTTGCCAGTTTTGAGTCGTTTGAAAAATCCATAAGATTAAGGGCCTTTTTAAGTTTTGTTAAACTGGCCTTTACGGTGGGGTAGCTAACCCCCAAGGCCTTTTCCATGTCTCCAATCCTGCCTTCAAAGTGGATAAATATCCTTAAAAAGTGGAGCTCCTCCGGAGATAATGCATAAAATTCATTTAAAGCAAAATTTCCAGAAACAGTTAATTCGCAATGATCACAACTCAATGTTTTGGGCGTTAATGGTTTTTGGCAAGATGGACATTGGATGTTTGAATTAATTTTCTTCATATTTATGCAATTTAAATTAAAAATTTTAATATTACAATTAAAAAATTTAATAAATCACCAAAAACTTTTAACGCCCCAGGTCTTTTTTTTAAATCTCTCTAAATCTAAGCTTATTCCAGAGAACAATTGGCCTTAAATTTTTTGGCTGGGTATCAATTTATATTTGATCAGTTTTTTAGTAAGCTTATCGTTCCTTTTTGCACTCATGAAGAAAGTGTACTGGGACGAAGTGAGATGGATATCAAAAAGTTTTGTTCAGAGGTCACTGTTGTGAGTGGTCTCGTTATGCATGTAACCAGTACTTATTTGGTAAACCCCAAAGTCAAAGAATGAATTGAAAATTTATATATTATGGAGATTTTATGATTAAAGCAAAAGGTATAGCCGCATTTTCTTCCACTGAACCACTCGGTCCATTTTCTTTTGAACGAAGAGAGCCCAAAGAACACGATGTGGTGATTGAAATTAAATATTGTGGCATCTGTCACTCGGATATTCATAATGTTCGGTCTGAGTGGGGACCAGGGGGAATTTATCCAATGGTGCCTGGACATGAAATAGCGGGGGTGGTGGCTGCGGTAGGATCAAAAGTTAAAAAATTTAAAGCTGGAGATCATGCTGGAGTGGGGTGCTTTGTGGATTCTTGTCGTGAGTGTGATCATTGCAAGCAAGATCTTGATCAGTATTGCCTTGGAGGGAACACACTTACTTACAATAGTTACGAACGAGATGGTAAAACTCCCACTTATGGTGGTTATTCAAATGTGATTGTCGTGGATGAGAATTATACTTTAAAAATTCAAAAACAAGTTCCACTCGATAAGGCAGCTCCACTGCTTTGTGCAGGGATCACCCTCTATTCTCCTCTCATGCACTGGAATGCTGGTCCTGGCAAAAAAGTTGGTATCATGGGACTTGGAGGACTTGGCCACATGGGGGTTAAAATTGCAGTTGCGTTAGGAGCGGAAGTGACGGTGTTAAGCCACTCAGATCGAAAGCGTGAAGATGCTTTGAAAATGGGTGCCCATCATTTTATAACGACCAAAGATGAAAGTGCTTTTAAGGAACATGCGGGCACATTCGATTTAATTATCAATACGGTTTCTAGTCACGAACTTAAGATGGAGAGTTATTTCAACCTTCTTAGATTGGATGGAACACTTGTCTCAGTGGGAGCTCCAGAAAAACCACTTACCATACATCCTTTCCCGCTTATTATGATGCGTAGAAGTTATGCAGGCTCGGTCATTGGCTCTATTAAAGAGACTCAGGAGATGCTTGATTTCTGTGCTAAACATAACATTACTCCAGAAATAGAACTCATTACTCCTGATCAAGTGAATATGGCCTATGAACGAGTTGTAAAAAGTGATGTTCGTTATCGATTTGTTATAGATATGGAGCAGTTGTAATTTTTTATTGATGTCTATCTTTTCTACTTTAGACTACATTCAGGTAATGATTTAAGTGCATCTTCTAGGGAAACCAGGCGACTTGATCCGTAGGAAGTTTTCTTAAACACAACAGAAGAATCACCCTCTTCTTCTAGCCGCTGCTTAAGTATTACTTCTGTTTTTACCACTCGGCCAACAATCCTTTCATATCTCGCCTTTAATACAAATTCCTGATCTAGTGGGAAATCGGTTTGCTCAATTTTTTTAAAATCTGAGTTGTACACCTTCGTATCAAATGCTTTGGCGAGTATATTTTTATTCAAATCAATATATTTTTGATCCATATCAAGGGCAATATCACAATTTATAATTGCCTTAATAGTTTCACTACCAAATGAAGACATTGAAGCTAAAACAATCACACCTAATACAAGCATTTTCATTTTTCAAACTCCTTGGTAAGCATTCTCATTACTCGGTAACTCATTTATACCATGAATTGGCACACATAATTTATTAATCTTGCTTTGATTAAATAATGATTTAATTCATCTTCGGGTTCGTAGTAGCGGTATGTATTTTCTACACAGTATTTAGGTCAAAATATATTTTTTCTTGATTTTTGCAATATTCATTTTTGGTCTGTTTTCGTTGGTATCGAAATACACTTCATAGTGATTGATTCTCCATTCTCACATGCAAGGATATGCAAAGATGCCCCAAAATCCGATTATTTATGTCTTGCACTGAAAAGGAGTTATCAAGAGCGGTTGGAAAAATGGGGCAGAAGATTTTTATTTCGAAATTTTTTTCTTCAAAATCTCACTTAGAGTGTTAATAAAACTTGAAGTTATTTTCCTGACGTCAGGAAATTGACCGATGGATATTTCAAGACTGAAATAAATCAGGATTTAGAATTGTAGCTTGGGGTTAAAGTTATTATAATCTACAGAACAAAAGAGAAGAGAGATGAGTCAGCAAATTGAAGTTCAAGGTACTTTTATTTCTATCATGACCATTCGTGATGAGGATTATATTTCCTTAACAGATATGCTGAAGGCCAAAGACGGTGACTTTTTTATTTCTGACTGGCTTAGAAATAGAAATACTGTTGAGTTTTTAGGCATTTGGGAGCGTATTTATAATCCAGATTTTAATTATGGCGAATTCGCCATAATTAAAAGTCAGACGGGTTTAAATAACTATAAAATAAGTGTGAAGGAATGGGCAGAGAAGACTAACGCTATTGGCTTAAAAGCAACAGCTGGTCGCTATGGTGGAACCTACGCCCATAAAGATATCGCTTTTGAATTTGGCATGTGGATTAGTGCTGAGTTTAAGATTTATCTGATTAAAGAATTTCAGCGTTTGAAAAATGAAGAACAAAAATCGCTTGGTTGGGATGTAAAAAGAAATCTTACGAAAATTAATTATCGGATTCATACTGATGCGATTAAGCAAAATTTTATTCCTGTTGAGCTTCATAAAAAACAGATTAATCATATCTATGCAAGTGAAGCGGATGTTTTGAATATGGCACTATTTGGCATTACGGCTAGCGAGTGGCGAGTACAGAATCCAGATAAAAAAGGAAATATTCGTGACTACGCCGATGTTGCTCAACTTGTTTGCCTTGCAAACCTTGAAGCAATGAATGCATTGTTTATTAACGAAGGATATTCTCAATCTCAAAGATTAGAGAAATTAAATATGGTTGCAATTCAGCAAATGAAAATTTTGACAGAAGACTCGATTGTTAAAAAGCTTGAAAAGAATTCAGGAGAAGAGTGAATCTAATATCCAATCAGATACGCAATGTGCAGTGATCAAAGCGGCGAAGTTTTTTGTTTTGAAATAAACCCATCTGAAAGAGTATCCCACAACACCAACGGCGATTCGAATTTTTAAATGCATAGAGTGAGGCCATCATAATAAGGCATCGATACACAATTTCTTCCCAAGTGTTTGAGAATAAATTTCCTAAAACACTTCAAAAGTTCCTAGCGTAGGCTTTGATAATGACGTTGGCGTCAAGAATTACTAATCGTGATTTCATTATTAGAGACTTCTGCCAGACCAAAGTTTTTTAAATAATCAGCAAGTGCCGATAGTGATTGATTCAACATTTTTGCTAAATCCCTTCCGATAATATGGATCGATGCCATTCTCCAAAGAAGTGCTTCAAGTGAAACTTCAAATTGTCTGGCAATAGAGACAATACCGGCAGCGTTAGGTTTTGCAAGAGATCTGATTTCTCTTCTTAAAGACTCTGTAGAAACTAAAAGGCCTGCCGCAAAAGCATTTGCTAATTTTTCATTTAAATTTCTAAGAGTTTGATCGTCTATAATTTGCTTAATTAAACAATCATCCCAGGTAATAATATGGAATAATTCGTGAGCGATACCGAAATGCTGTCTCCATGCTGGTTCACAAGCGCTAATAAGAATACATAATCCGTATTCTGAAGCAGATGCCGCAGCAGAGCCGTTACCACCAAGCTCATTGAAGAAAAATTTGATACCATATTTCTCCTCAAGAATTTTTACAAGTGATGTCGCTGGATAATCTCCAACACCAAGTTGACCACGCACTTCTTCAGCAAGAGCGTAGGCATCCTTATATGAAAAAGTATTGAGGTCAATTGTTTTTCTTGGAAGAGCAGTGAAATGCGAGGAGTCGACAGAATTGAGAGTCTCAACCAATTTAAAATCTTTGCAGAGGCGAACAAACTCGGCTTCTATGTGTTCGTGATTTTCTGGTTTTTCTCGCCATAGGACAATCGGTTTTGCAGGGACAGTAGGAGTTACTATATTGTTAATATAATGATCAAAAAGAATAATAAAGTTGACATTTCACCGATTAATGTATAGTTTATTGTACATCAGATGATAATCGGAGATTTTTAAATGGGCAAATTACCAAGTACGTTAAAAATTCAAAGTAAAATTCATGTTTGTAGAGCAGAGAAGCGAATTACTCAACAAGAATTGGCAGATGCTGTGGGAGTTACAAGAGCGACAATCGTTTCCATTGAAAAAGGAAACTATAATCCCTCTTTAGAACTGTCCTTTAAGATCGCTCAGTATTTTGGAAAAAACATTCAGGATATTTTTTATGTGGAGGACATTAATGAATAATAAATTTGAGAAGTTTTTAAGAATTAATATGTGGATCAGTAAGTATCTTCTTTTTGCTTTGCCTACCGTGGTGGGAACAGTTATTTGGGCCCTCTTTGTTCCAGGAGGAGGTAATGAGCTGCATGGATTCAAGTCGATTCTTTGGGAAATTTTTGGCTGGCATTTCATGATATGGTTTGTCCTCCTTGTTTACTTTATTGTGTCGCTTTTTTGCTGGGGAGCGTTTCGAGAAAAAATATTAACGGTATTAACTTTTAGTAAAGAAAGAGATGAAAGAGAGTCTTACATTTCAGGAAGAGCATCTAGGGCCACCTTCTTTTCAACGTTAGCCGCTTTGATTTTACTATTTTTTCTTTCTGGATTACATCTTCATATTTATAAGAAACCAAAGGAAGAAATTATTGATGGAAAACGTGGAACCATAACGATTGGTTATAAATTTGAGTTTGTTAACTCAGCTCAAAAGAATAATACTGAGTCCACTCAAACCAAAAATGAAAATATTCTTACTGTAGATGGGATACCCCTTACGCAAGAGAGTATCATACTGTTTTTGATTCTTTATCATATTGCCAGTTACCATATTTTTTCGAGGAAGCGATTAAAAGAATAATAATTAGAAAATAATTTTTATCAACATGTTGAATGAATAGAAGGTTCTGACGAGAACTGAGGTGTTTTTTTGTAAATTTTTTAATAATACAATTACAAGGAGTAGGAAATGTTTAAGAAAATGACTGTTTTATTTGGAGCTTTGTTACTTTGTACCTCTTTGATGGCCCAAGTGAGGGACTCAATAAGAGCAACTGAGCTTGGTATTAATTTTTTAACCAAGATTCAAAAAGGAGAAATTCAAAATGTGACGATCGAATTTAGAGAAGGTGATCACTTGCCGATTAATATTCGGGCTGAAGGAGATCTTTTTGAATCAGTGGATAATAATTCAACCCTCATTGAAATTAAGAAAAATTTCTTTATAAGAATTTATGATAGTGAAGTAACAATGAGTTTTGATGGAGTGACTTTTAAGCCATTTAAGGAGACAGTTGGTGGTTCACTCTCTATTGGTGCATCCCCCGTGGGGAATGATACAAATAATTTTCCGGTTAGTGCAATTGGAGTGCTCTTTAAGGCATTTATTAAGTGATTTCATTTTCATTTTTGGAAGGAGAGTGTCAGCAGACGTTCTCCTTTCGTTTTTATATATTACAATGCTCTTGCGAATGAGCATCATACGTTTTTTTAGCGTGAATATGTCGGCCCTTGTGCATCTGTGTATTTTGCCCACTTCTTGTCCGGTATTCGAATTCGATTATCCGTCCTTAAAACAAAAATACATCCGCAAGGGATGAGTTGTTTCAAAGTTTGCAACAACTGAACTGTTGCGAAAAATGCAAGAGTTCGCCGCTTAGCAGTTGTAAAACCAAAGAAGAGCGACTTTATAGACGAAGACATGAACCATTTTCGTGACGTCACGAAAATGGTCATAAGTTAGGTATGGCACGAAAAATTGAGTGTATTTTAGGTTTATTTTCAATTGTATGTTCCGAGGAATTGGAACATAAATTTTCTTATTCGCAATGCGTTAGGTTGGCATTTGGGATTATTATTTAAAATTCTAGATTCAATTTGTTTAAATAGGAAGCAGGTTCTCGAAGATTGATAGTGTTTGTTGTTTGTTATTGATTGTTATTAGTTGTCATTGTTGTTAATCTTTTACTCATAAAAATAAACGGATATTAACTATGAATGATCGTTGGCTTTCTGTAGATGAAATTTCGGAATACCTAGGCGTTTCCAAGGAAACTATTTATCGCTGGCTCGATAAAAAGAAAATTCCTTCTCACAGAGTTGGGAAGTTTTGGCGTTTTAAAACCAGTGAAGTTGATAATTGGATTATTAATGGCTCAGCTGCTTCGGAAGCAATAGATAATAGGAAAGTTGAACTTGTTTCTGAAGCAAATCTTTAAAATTGTTTTTTGTCTAAACATTGGGAGGGGCGGTGTCTGTACTAACTATAAAAAAATTACTTGAAGAAGCTGCAATATTTGCAATTAGTGAATCAAAAGTCACCCACGAGCTTCTTTACGGTGTTACTGACGGAAAGGCCGTTGGAACTCATATTGAAAAATTATTTCGATCATCTCTTGAAACGAAATATGATTTTTCAGTTAAAGGAAATGTTGCTTCTGGATTGGATCTTCCGACTTTAAATGTTGATATAAAAACAACAAGTATTAGGCAGCCACAGTCTTCATGTCCATTTCGTTCGGCAAGACAAAAAATATTTGGCCTTGGGTATCACCTTTTAGTTTTCGTTTATGAAAAAAAAGACGATATAAAAACGAAAGCTGGGAGACTTAATTTTTTACATACTGTATTTGTACAACAAGAAAGAACAGCAGATTTCACTCTTACGAAATTGCTAAATGATGCAAAAAAGGCTGGGGCAAATAAAGAAGACATCGTCTCAATTTTAAATGATAGGAATCTTCCTGTAGATGAAATTGAGGTAGAAAAAATTGCGGAAGAGATTCTGCTGAAAAAATTAGATCAAGGATATTTAACTATCTCAAATGCTCTCCAGTGGAGACTTCAGTATCAAAGAGTGATTGATTTTGCAGGAAAAGAAAAAGGAATTTTAAAGGTTGGTTAGTTAAATGAGTAAGCAAAAAATTGCACATGGTGATTTCCAGACTCCATTAAGCCTTGCAGAATCTTGTTGTGTGATTCTAGGCAAGAAAATTGCCCCGCAGTATATCGTGGAACCTACATGTGGAGTCGGGGCGTTTATTGCCGCTGCAAGTTCATGTTTTGGGGATAAGCCCACTTATATTGGATTTGATATAAATCAGCAGTACATAGAATTAGCCAGAGAAACCTTGTCCAATAAAGTAAAAAAATTACAACTAGAGTGTGAAGATTTTTTTTCATCTGATTTTTATGAAAGTCTATTAAAAAAAGATGGGCCATTTCTTCTATTAGGAAATCCGCCTTGGGTGACTAGTTCAACGTTGGGGGCAATTAATTTTACAAATAATCCAGAAAAGAAAGCCCGATTTAAAAATGGGTTTGATAATATTTCTGGAAAAAGTAATTTTGATATTTCGGAATGGATGCTTGAGCAGTTAATTAGAAAATTTTCAGGAAAAAATGGAATAGCGGCGTTTATAATAAAGAGTTCTGTTGCGAGAAAATTATTCCAAACATTTTCCGCAGAAAAAAATATTGTTGCAAAATTTTATAGAATCAATGCACTAAAGGAATTTGGCGTAAGCGTAGATGCAGGTTTCTTTGTACTTGACCTTAATCAAATTAATGTCACTTCAAGCGAATTTATCGTGTATGGATCGTTGGAGAAAAACCAGGAGCCAGAAAAAATAATTGTTACAACTCATGGAAGGTTAAGTGATAAAAAAAGCCAGGACTCATCTTTTAAGAGGGTAGCCCCTCCAGTCGTTTGGCGTTCAGGCCTTAAGCATGATTGCTCTAAAGTTATGGAATTTATGGTTGGTGATGATGGAGCCTTGCTAAATGGGTTTGAGAAGAAAGTGGATATTGAAGCAGACTTACTTTATCCGTTGCTGAAGAGTTCAGATATAGCAAACGGTAGATTGCATCCTCGAAAAATGGTTCTTGTTACACAGAAATTAGTCGGGCAAGAAACAGATTCAATTTGTGGAATGTATCCAAAAACTTGGAAGTATTTGTTAGAGTATGGAGAGTATCTGGATGCAAGAAAAAGCTCTATCTATACAAAAGCCCCAAGATTTTCTATTTTTGGAATCGGTACTTATTCTTTCAAGCCCTGGAAGGTAGCAATTTCTGGGTTGTATAAAAAAATAAGTTTCCAATTAATAGGACCAGTGGACGGCAAGCCATGTATGTTAGATGATACTTGCTATTTTATTGCGTGTGACTCTGAGCTTGAAGCCAAAAGTATTTTAAAAGCTCTGAATAGTGAAGAATATTTGCAGACAATTGATTCAATAATTTTCTGGGACTCAAAGCGGCCAATTACCTCAAGTGTACTTAATTCAATTGACTACTCAAGTCATCCAAACATGATAATTGATGGTAGTTCAAATAAACAGTTGAGCTTGTGAGCGAATAATATTGAGCATTACTTGTTTAATAACAAAGAATTTAAGAGGAACTATCCATCGATATTTAATTGGATAGAACACTTATTTAGAGAGGATAAATGAACCAGCATTGGTTACTTGGGAGTGAAAATGAAATTTCTATTTATAATATTATTTGTGATGGTAACAGAAAGATTGAATACAATCGTTATAAAGAAATTTCTTGGATTTGGGTTAGGATAAAATAAAAATGGGGTCATTAATCTCCTCTATCCTAACGCTTTTTTCGCCAGAAAATATTTCAATGTTCTCATTAAAGGATTTAGTTATCATAAGATTGCAGATATTTTTAATATTCTCAAAATTCCTACCAAGACTAGAAAGGGCCAGTGGCATTCAAAATCGGTCTACAGCATTTTAAAGAACCATTGATGGGTGATCTTTTTACATAGTATGGAACTAAAGGAAAATTATAATAGTTTTAGAGAAAATATATTCTCTTCTTCAATTTTTTCCCAATCAGAAGCATCGTATGCAGCTTTCAAATGATCAATGATTTCTTCGTTAAAATAAGGGGGGATTCTCAATTCAAAATTTTGATTATTTTTTTTGAAGTGTTCTTTGATTACTTTCAAAAACAGGGATAGGTGATGAATAAATAGATCATCATTCTCATCCCCTTGCCTATCAGTTGAAGTTAGAGATAGGCAATAATAGGTTTCCCCGTCATTTAAGATATTGGTATAGGTTTCAATATCAATTGCTGAAAATCTAAGAAAGTGCGGATCGGTTGCTCTTGGAGTAATTTGTAATTTTCCTTCATGAAATTCGGGGCAATACTCTTCAAGTTGTCCGCCTTGCTGAAGTTTTTTAAATTGAACCAGACATGGATCTTCCCCGTGACTTTTATGGGTATCATGAGGACATGAGTTATCGTTAATCCATACGAAAAAAACTTTGTCTTTATCGGCGAAATTTTCAAAGAAAATGGTGAGTTGTTTATTCGTAGGGTGCTCTTGCCTGTAAGGGGCTAAATAGTCCCTTTTGAAGGAATTATCCTCAGGACTGGCCAAAACTCTATGTATGGCCTTTTCAATGTCTTTTTTCTCTATCTCCCTGAAATTACTATATTTTCTTATGAATTCTCGTGCTCTAATACCTCTTTTCATATAGTTAACCCTAATACGTAATTTTAACCATTTGTGTGATATTTAAATTTTTGTGCTGAAAAAATCTAAATATTATGTTAAAATAAGATAAATATGGCGTTTTAATTTAAATTAATCCAGATGGCTTCCGACAAGATAGGAGAAAGAGGTATCTTATGGAAACTCAAAATATTTTAACAAGAACTATCATAGATGAGTTGATGGATAGTTTGAAGTGCAAAAAGAAGATGGTTGCTTCTTTGTTAGGAGTGACTCCTACCACCTTATCAATGAATATTGAAAAACCTTTTTCTGAAGTTAAGACTAACAAGCTTGGTAAACGACTTCTCAGCTTGTTATACGTTGTTGAGGCCCTTTCAAAAGATCAGACTCTTTCTCCTGAAGTTATCCTTCATGTCCTCACTATTCCCCGATACAAAATGGCAGACGAAACGATGCTTGATGTTGTGTCTGCTATTCATTTGGGCAGTATTCAAAATGAATTTCTGATTGAAATTGCAGAAGCTGCAATAAAGAGTCTTAGAGAAAAATATCAGAAAGATAAAACGCCATCCAAAAAAGGTCTGTATTCACAGGCGATGAGTGCTTAATTTGTAGATTTATCATTGCTGAATGGTTTCTTGTTTTGATATTACAATTTGTGATATCAAATATCTTTATCTATATTAAATGCATAAGATTTTTTAGAGATCTTACCAAACAGCTAAAGTTTGAAGAAAAGCATTTTGCTTAAAATATACGGCGATAAATTTACAAAATACCTCAAAAATTCATGGAGGCTTATACCTTACCTGTATTAATATTATATTTTTTGCTGTCGGACCTATACTGCGTATTTTGCTGAGTTAAAGAACATCTAGATACTAAATTGGGACAACTGTTGGTAATTACAGGAATTGAAAGCAAAAAAACAAATCGAATGGACTTAAGCGTTCTTTCAATAATTAGCACAAGATACCGATAAGTTATCAACAGAAAGGGAGTTCAAATATAACAATTGAAAGCATTAAAAAAATCATTTTCATAGCTATCTTGTGCTTTTCATGCATATTTGTAAATTTTTCACTTGCAGCGACGGTAGAAGAGAAAACCCAATGTACAGAAATAAAAGTTGGTAAGCAAATTAATGAGCTCAAATTGGAGGCACTGGATTCTCAATACCTAAGAGGATTACCTTGTCCTGAAGATGATTCTGAAAAGTTTGAACATTTTAAAACAGATATTCTCCCTAACCTACAAGATATAACTTTTAGAGAAGTTTTTAAAGATTCGGATTTGGCAAATTTAATAAACAGAATTGAGACTTGGGATCAGTATGAAAGGTTGCTAGAGGCCTTAGACAAAAAGTTATTATTTTATTTAAAAGATCATCCAGATTTTGATAAAATTAATAAAACGGCACTATACAAAAGAATAAAAGCACTAGAAGAATCCTTCAATTACAAACCTGGGTTAAGCGGAAAAGTAGACGAATGGGATGCTGATTCTTTACCAAATGTAGTTGCACTTTATATTGCAAATATTAATGCAGTTATAAATAAGATTGATGTTGATAATCATACTGTAGAAAAAATTAAAAGTGATCCTGATACCTTTATAAAAGATTTTAATAAATTAAATAAAAATTTAAAAATTCAAAATCCTGCGAACTTATGGAGTAAGGTATTTCGAATGTATTACAAGTTTTTATATTCTGAAGAAGTGAAAGATTTTATTCTTTCTGACGAGTTTGAAAATATTACATTCAGCAATAATTGGTTTTGCTCACCTATAGATCATGCCTATAGCGGAATAAATCCTTGTGAGAAAATTGTTGAAAAAAGAAATTATATTGCATTTGCGATTATCGACCCTACAACTAGAAAATTATTATCTCTAGTTGCAAAAGATGAAATCTCACAAAATATATTTAATCAACCAGTTGGAATACGTTATATTAAAGCACCAGATGCATCATTCGGTGGACGAGCGCATGATCAAAATTACATGGTTGTTAATTTATTTGCTATCGATGACCAAATGATTAATACGGAACAACAAAACAATATAATCGTTCATGAAGCAACACATTTGATAATTGCTCGAATGAAAAAATTTCATGAAAGAAAGGAGCTTTTTGGTACTCCTGTTCCTATTTATAATAGTTTAGTTAAAAACAACAATGTACTTAAAGATCTTTTGTCTAACGTTGAAGAAATAGAAAATATTAATACTGAAAATTTAAATGAATTAATGGCAGATATTACATCAATTGTTGATAATCCATTTTCAACGTTTAATAAATTTTTTCCTTATTTAATGATCCCAGGACAGAAAAGCGATTTTCATGGAATATACTATGCTCAAGGGAAAATATTTAAAAAGTTACTAAGAAAAAGATTTCACTTAAAAAGTAATACGGAAAAACAACAAATATTTCATAAATATAAAGTAAGAAATTTTGAAGAATTAATAACTAAACCTGTTGATCAATTTTTTGAAATGTTCCCTCCAGCTTGTACAAACTTTTCTACAGAAGGATTCTTCTTGGCAAGAAAGAATGTTGAGATAGAATTACTTACCAGAGTCAATATGAATAGTGGAGATATTCAAGCAATATCAAATGATTTTCTTAAGATTGGCCAACACTTATGGAAATGGGCAGTAGAAAAAGAAAATAGAAAATAATAGAATCAGTTAAGATAATGTGAATTTCTCTTAGTAGAACGCTATAATGAACTTCATTGGTTATGCTTTGTAGATGGGACAATTTAAAATTACAAATATTTGAAGGTATTAAGGGGCTAGTGATTACATTATTGCCTTTCAACGACATTAATCATGTGGAATTATTTTTTCAAATAAGCCTTCTGGCATTCGACAAAAGATTTTTTGTTAATATCTTGATGATGCAGTAGATCTTTCTTCCTGCCGTGGCCCAGAAACTTGCCGACTCTCAACTGTTACTGACGCTTTAGTTCACGGTCTTCAATCTTTTGTTATCACCATTATCTATCAAAGCAAAACAGGAAGACTTGCAAAAGTTTCTATTATTTTTCCACGGGATCAATAATCATCTAAAAGCCGATGAGTGGTACTTGCGAGATAGCAAACTTTTCGTGGATGAACTTATAAAACAGGAATATGCACCTGCAAGCGTTAATAGAATTCTTGCTACGATTAGAGCCTTTGGCCGATGGCTACGAGATGAGGGAGTTATTACTCATGATCCCTGTTGGAAAATTCGGGAGCTTCAGATTGCTCCACTTAAGCCTAAGCGTGTTGATGATCTTTCTTTTCACAGGCTGATGAAAACATCTGATGTTTTAACAAGTGGTCAACAGAGTGAACATTCACAAAATTTTAGAAACAAAACAATGATGGCCTTGTTAAATAATTCTGGCCTTCGCATTCATGAGATATTAGGGGTAAAGCTATGGCAGTTTCACGACAAGGGTAAAAAACTGGTTGAGGTTCGTTGTAAAGGTGGAAAGATTCGCGACGTGAGAATAAGTAAAGAGTGTTGCGAATTAATTAATGAATACATTAGTGTTCATCGTACAGATGGCAGTGATTACTTGTTCACAAATCGTTATGGGGATAACCTTAGCAGAAATGGTATTGCCAAGGCAATTCATCGAGTAGCCGGCGTGGCCAATGTGCGCCTGCGATTGCAGGAGAAAATTCATGTTACTCCACATAAGTTCCGCCATCGTCATGCCTATAACGTCCGACAATTGAAAGGAGATTCATTTGCAGCTCAACGGTTAGGGCATTCATCACTTGCTTATATTGGGAGGTATGCAACGTCTGATTCAAAAGAAGAGGAAGATTTGGTGGAAAAAGTTTGAATTTTATCCGAATCAAGATCGAAAAGTTGTGGTTGTTATTTTACAATTTTTTGGGCAAAGTTTTCTCCTGGCCAAAAAATTATATAACCAATAAAATTTTACTCATGTAAACTTCGATGTCTCTTCTTTGACTAAATTTAGTGTGATATATTGCCATCCACTGTTTACTGAGAAGACCAGAGAAATTAGAAAAAGTATTGTTTGAGGGATAATGATAAATAAGAAGGAAATAAAAAATATGATTGGCCCAATAGTTTGTGTAGCATATCTACTTGTGTTTGCGGTTGCGTTTTTTTACGCAGCTCATATCTTTAAAAGCACTGCTTGGAGTTTCAAGTCATTTGAAGTTTTATTTCCTTCTCTTGGCGGTGCTCTTTTAGCAATCTTCCTTCTTTTTAAAACCAGTTTGGGATTATATCAAGAGAAAGAAACTTATTTGGGTCACATGAATTTGCTAGTAAAAAATAAAGTAAAAATTGAGCCCTTTAGTCCTTTGAGTGATGAACTTGACCCTAACCTGAAGCAATTTACAGCTTATACTCAACAATTGTTTGCTTCTACTTATATTGAAAATTACATTGAAAGAGAAGCTGTTGAGAAGGATTATGTAGATGTCGTTGAATATATTCTCTTAGAGCGAATTGGTAATGGATGGATTTTACCTAATGAAGAAATGGATTTTATTACAGAGAAGCTGTCTTTTCCGTTAAGCGATCTTGCGAAGGTAAATGGTCTTGTTCAGATTAGTAAGGATCAGGTGGATAAAGTTAACAAGAAACTTGGATTTAATAATCGGAGTGATACGTTCAGAAGCGACCTAGAAAAATTATCGATTTCTTTGCCAAAAGATTCAGAAATATCTTACCAATATAAAGACGAATGGCGGGAAATTTCATTTAATAACAGATTCTATGATTTAAAAATTAGAGTGTTTAGTGGTGGAATGAACAACTTTCATCCAAGAACGAACCCCTTCCATTTTTTCCTTGTTAATGTTAATGGTCATGATTACGAAAAGGATGAGTTCTCATTAAGAAAGGTGTTTATTAGCTTTGAGTACAATCTATCGAAATATGTGGAACTAACTGATGATAAGAAAAAATATCAAGAGTATTTCAGAACTTTAAAAGATAAATTCAATAACCAAATGAATTGGAATGATCTCAAAGAACATCTCCAAAAAATGTACTTAATCAAGAAAGATTAAACGAGTTAATTATGACTCTGGTCGTAGCAAAAAAAATATCTGATGAAGGGGTGATCATTCTATCGGATACGAAGCTAACGTATTCACTTAATTACAATTATCCTAAAGCATTTCAGTTAGCAAAAGAAAGTTTTGTAGGTCGGCTAAAGACAATATTGATTACACCATCCGTTTCCATATCTTTTGCAGGCAATGTAGAATATGCAAAAAGAGCGATTGAAGGGATTTATAATGAGAGTATAAACTTTCATGATATTAAGCCAATAAATGATTATTTTTTGCAAAAGCATAACGAGTCTAATCAAGAGACTGATTTTATGGTCGTTGGTAACTTGGTAAATGGCTATGAGATATATAAAATTTCTCAAGGTTCATGTTGTAATGCTGGTCCGTCATGTTGGATAGGTGATATTGATGGCTTTCGAGTTTTGCAAGGATATTTAAATGACTGCTTATTGAGAGTTCAAGAAGTTGGCCACAGTGAATTGAGTATAATTGCTAGTTCTACCGAGAGGAATATTCCTGAAAGTGTAAGAACTGAGGCAAATAGGTATTTTATTAGTTTCTTAGAAACTTTAAAAAGTTCATCTTGTCCAAGTGTCGGAGGAACCCCTAGTATCGTTGTTGGCGACAAGAATTGTCTCAATTATTCAGAGGTTATCTATATGAGCGGCCCAGCAAAAGAGGCAACAAATGCTGTCGGCCCACATAAGCCATTATGGTTTGGAAATGAGACAACAGGAAGTTTTGCTTATCAAGCTGGAAGAGAAATTTCATTTCCTGTATATCTTGTCGATTTTCAATTTGGGAAGTTTGGTGTGATATATAATCCAACGATTGATTTTGCTCCGAAGATAGTCAATTATATTGTGAAGAAAGAATTGGATGATGAATTTGAGAAATCTCTAAAAGAGTGTCAAGAGTCACAAAAGCACATTTTAAAAAAGACGTAAAAGAAATGTAGTACGTTGTAGTATGCTGCACTTCTAAACATGAACTAAATCACATAGATAAAATATCCTTCGCCACCTCCACCATTCTGCGGCTTGTTGTAGAGCCCGAAATCATGTGGCGAGACTAAAATCCCGCCACGTACATGCCATCCACTGTTTATCGAGAAGACCGCTCAAGTAGCCTTATCGGAAAGGACAAAATGATAAAGAACTGGTAGCGTGAATAGATACTATTCAAAAGAGGATATTGTGAGTTGCGCAACAACTTTTACAGAGAGAGATGAATTTAACAGAAAACCGATAGCTGAAAGGTTAATCCTATTGCTTGAGTCGCCTCTTGATGTTTCTCCGACGGTATTAGATGGCCCTTGGGGAAGTGGCAAAACAGAATTCTGCTCAAAGTTAATCAATTTGATAAAGGAAAAAGAATCAAAATTGGCGTGTGTCTATATCGATGCATATAAATTTGACCATTCTGATGACCCGCTCGTCATGATGATTTCCAGTATCGCCGCAGCCATTCCTGATGAAGATCAAAAAAAGAATTATTTCAAAAAAGCTATTCCCATCACAAAGGTTCTTGGAAAAACGGTCGCCAAAGCTGGATTTGGTTGGCTTCTTAAAACAAATGCTGATGGAGTACTTGAAAAAATTGATGACGCATTATCTGACGGTGGAAATGATTTAATAGACAAGGGTGTTGAGCGTATTTTTAAGGACTTTGAAAAAGTTGATGAAAATTTAGAGTTATTCAAAAAGTGTCTTGAGGAAATAACCAAAGATAAACACTTTCTTGTAATTATTGATGAGCTTGACCGATGTAAGCCCTCCTTTGCTTTGTCTGTTTTGGAAAAAGTGAAGCACGTTTTTGAAGTGCCTGGCGTAAATTTTCTCTTTTCCACCAACACAACCCAACTTTGTGCTGTTGTGAAAAATCAGTACGGTAATGAAATAGATGCTGAGGATTATTTGAACAAGTTTTTCAAGTTCTCTGTGAAATTACCTGATACTTTTAATACGACCAGATATGAAAACAAGCAAAATTCTTATCACTTGTTTTTATCACTCGTTCAAACAGCGGATGGTCTCAAGCATCATTTTTCAGAACGAGGAAGTGCTGCTCCTTTCTTTGAGTATATTTTTTCATATTACAAAATATCTCTTAGAGAAGCAGAAACTTTTTATAACAACTTGCTGGTATACAACACCATCGCAGGAGAAAGGGCTATCAAAGAAAATACTATTTGGGGGTATGGGTTGTTGTTATCATTTGGCGTATTCTTGTACACGTTTGATGATAGGGCTACGAAGCGTTTATTGAACAAACAATTTAATCTTGAAGAATTAGAAACAATACTTGGAGTAACACTCAAAGATTTTAAGTCAAAGAGTAACGAGCGAAACATTGTTAAGGCGGTATTCGCATTCTTTATTTCAGAATATAAGGATGAGGTTCTCGCTTCGTTGATTGAACCCAAAGCAATGGAGCCATGGAATGAAAGGATAAAAGGACTTTTTCAAGAAGGCTTTGATGTCCCTGACAAGGGAAGTAGGGCCGAGATAGTTGCCAACGCTTGCAGAACCTTACAGCTAATTCTTTAACGATAACAAGTTTCTGCAGCGAAGGTCGAGAGGATTGAATGTAAATGTTAATAAAAATCAATGACAACATAAGTATTTGGCAGGAATTTAACCCTTTTGATTTCTCATCAAATAAAGATGCATTCAATTCTTCTGAAACTGTAACAAAATTATTTTTCAATAAACAACGTGTTGCAATCAGAGGTCGATGGTTTGATGTTATTTCGCCAGGCGAACTTATTCGCAAGCGTAATGAAAAAGATGGATATTACAGAGTTTTGTATATTCAGATAAATATGGAAAGTGGTGAGTATTATATTGGGAAGGCCAATCGTCCAAAATGGTCTGAAATAAAACGCTATCAAGGTTCTGGATTAAAATTTAAAAACAAATTCAAAAAGAGCAAAAGCGAGTTTGTTAGATATTTTATTGCTGTTTGCGAAACAGCAGAAGAAACAGAAAAGCTTGAAGCATCTATTGTTACGAAAGAACTTTTATCTGATGAAAAATGTCTTAACCTTGTTGCTGGAGGTGGTGGCACAAGTAATCATCTTACGATTGCAGAAACAAGTCAAAAAAAGCGTGAATATATGAAAAATCACCCTGAGCAATTTTCACCCATGCTAGAAGCTTCTAAGAAAGCTTTTCGCTCAGGCGATACACCGGCTCTTCGTGAGCGTAACAAGAGAATCAAAGAAGTAATGAGCACAGATAAATATCGTGAGATGTCTCGTAATAGAATTAAAAAGTGGAAAGATGAAAATCCTGAAGAATATGCTGAAGCAAGAATAAAAAACCGTGAAAAAATTAAGACTCCAGAAGTTCAAGCCAAGCGACGAGCAAGTTTTGATAAATGGGCAAAAGAACATCCTGAAGAATATAAAGCATGGAATGAAAAGCTGGAGAAATCACGGACAAGCCAGAAAGCCAAGGAAAAGCGCAGGATTTCATTAAAAGAATGGAGAGAAAATAATCCTTTATTAGCTCATGCAAATGCACAAAAAAGAGCAAAAGCAGCGGCAGAAAAACGAAGTAAAGCTGTTTCGATGATAGACTTAGAATCTGGCAAAACATTAAAAGAATTTCCGAGTCTACATGAGGCGGCAAGATGGTTAGTAGAAACTGGAAAGGCAAAAAATTTGAATTGCGTTTCTTCGATAAGTAGCGTCTGTCTTTGCAAGCCATGTACTACAGGATATGGGTATCGTAAAAAAGCTTATGGTTATGTTTGGCGTTTTACAGAAGAAATTTTATAGTTACCTAGACTCATTGGATATTATCATTTCTGATATGTTCGTTAGCCGGAATTGGCAAAAAGGAATCACGAGAAAGTGTAATTGCCCCCCCCTGTTTAATTGACAAAATGCGGAAATCAGAGGTAGAAAACGATGAAATCTTAGTTCTAGCAGAACTTGGGCAAGATTCGATAAGAGTAAGCGCCAAGGAATGCAAGGACTCGGCAGCTCTGGACAATAGTGCAGAGAACCGATGGGTCGGGCATACTTGTTCTCCCTTAAGATTGTGCTTGGATTTACATGTCCACTACACCGTAACTTCACATGTTATTCGAACGGTTGGAGGGCTTTATTTTGTAAACCAAGAGAAAGGTCAGCCGATACGGCAATGCGCTGCGTCATTAAAAACCATCGCTTGACAGGTTCAAGCAAAAAGATATGGTTCAATGGGGTAAGTTTGCAAAGCTAGTCTGCGACTTGCTGAGATTTTGGAGGATAGTAATGATTATTTACATTATTATTTCCAAGCTCAATTTCTTAGTTCTAGCAGAACTTGGGCAAGATTCGATAAGAGTAAGCGCCAAGGAATGCAAGGACTCGGCAGCTCTGGACAATAGTGCAGAGAACCGATGGGTCGGGCATACTTGTTCTCCCTTAAGATTGTGACCGGTTATTAGTATTGATGTTTGGGTGAAGTGAATCGAATTCCTGGGCACACTAACTAAGTATGAAAAACGAATCTAAGGATATTTCAGATAAATATTACCGAAAAGTAGCTTTTCCAAAGATACTTCATAAGTCATGGAGGAAGGTTTTTTCTAACGGTATAATGTCTACATCACCTATTACCCGTAGAGGTGTTGAAGATTTTTCTAAAATTGCACCTAAGAAGATTGAAGAGATTAAAAAGTTATTAATGAGAGAACGTTTTGTATTTCAAAAAGCAAAAGGTATTCCAATTCATCGTGAAGGGAAGTCGCATAGACCAATTGTGGTATCTCCAATTGAAAACAGAATTGTTCAAAGATCAATTTTAAACGTTTTGCATGGAGACAATTCCTTAGTTCAGTATTTTGACACTCCAACAAGTTTTGGGGGCATAGAAAATAAAAGTGTTAAAGATGCTGTCACAATGATTCACGACAAAATTATAAGGGGCGCTTTCTACTATATTAGATCTGATATAAAGAACTTTTTTACAAAGATTCCACGAGAGGATGTTCTGAAAAATATTGAAAACAATATTTTAATAAATGATCAAAAGTTTATGACGCTACTTAGAAAAGCGGTGACCATTGAGCTTGATAACCTAAATGAATTGAAGGGCCTAGAGGATTTATTTCCCATTCATGAAGAGGGAGTGGCTCAAGGCTCATGCTTATCCCCTTTGTTTGGAAATATTTTTTTAAAAGAATTTGATGATATTACAAATTCTCATGATGTAACCTGCGTTAGATTTGTAGATGACTTTGTGATAGTTGGACCTTCTGAAAAAGCGATAAAAGCTAAGTTTAAATTAGGTCTTGAATTTTTAAATAAGTACGGATTAGAAGCCTATGATCCTTTTACAGATACTAATAAAGCTGGAATTGGAGAAATCAAAAAAGGTTTTGAATTTTTAGGTTGTAAAATATCGCCTCATCGTATTTCGCCAAGTAAGGAAAGCGTTGGAAGAATAAAGAAAAAAATTAATAACCGTATAGAGAAAGCGAAATTAGAAATGCAGTCTCCTCGATTTAATTCTGATAATTTCGTGAGGGCTTTATACGACGCAAATAATATTTTGAAGGGATGGGGAAATAGCTATCAATTTTGTAATGATAAAAACTTATTGACTTCAATTGACGATGAAATTGATTTGATAATCAAAAGTTTTTTCTCGTATTATGAAAAGACAAAAAAAACTATGAGAAAGAGTAGTGATTTTAGAAGAATGTTGGGTGTTCATTTGCTTACTGATAGTAAGGCTGAACCAATAATTAAGGGGAATGAGGAATAGAGTGACCGGTTCCAATTCCCCCTATGTTAGGATAGATGGATGGACGGAGGATAAAGTGGTGGTGGTGATGAGTGTGGTGAAAAGCTTCCTCTAATATCTTGTTTTGAGCAGTAGAAGGAGGAAGGTCATATCTTTGGATTAAATATTATGCAAGATCAGGGAAACAAGGATAGACCTTCGATACTTTATTCAATAAAATATCAATTATTTAAAAAAATTATTGAGAATTGCAATGCAAAAAGAAAGTAAAGCTAATGCAAAAAACAAGATAGAAGTCCTTGTTACTAATTTTAAAGATCACATCAGTGAGTATAAAAAAACCTCATACAACGAAGCAACATTACGGATTGATTATTTAAACAAATTTTTAAATGCGCTTGGATGGGACGTTGAAAATAAAGAAAACCTTTCACCTTCTTATAGAGAGGTTATTACTGAAGACAGGGTTGAAGTCGAAGGTCGTACCAAGGCTCCAGACTATTCTTTCCGATTAAAAAATGGTGCAAGGCAATTTTTCCTTGAGTCAAAAAAGCCCAGTGTGAATATTACTACCCATGCACCTTCTGCATTTCAGGTTAGAAGATATGGTTGGAACGCCAACATTGGAATTAGTATTCTTTCTAGTTTTGAATATCTTGCAGTCTATGATTGTTCTAGCAAACCAATTGAATCTCAGCCTGCAAGTTTTTCCCGTCTCAAAATTATTTACTTTGAAGAATATCTAAGTGAATTTGAATATATTTGGGAAAACTTTTCTAATGAATCTGTGCTTAATGGGAGTCTCGAAAAATTTAAATTAGTAAAAAACAAAAAAGGTGCATCCTCAGTTGATGGTGAATTTTTAAAGTCACTTGATAATTGGAGATCAGCACTAGCAAAGAATATTTTTAAAAATAATTCGATTGACGATGCTCAATTAAATTATGCAGTTCAGAAAATTATAGACCAGATCATTTTTCTAAGAATTGCAGAAGATCGAGATATTGAGCCATATGGCACACTTCAAAAGATTACTGATTCTCAAAACTGCTTTGAAGATTTCTTGCAAATTTGTAGTCGGGGCAATGATAAATACAACTCAGGACTATTTGAAGCAGACCAATTATTAAAAAGCTTGTCTTTAGAAAATAAAGGTTTTATTTCGATGATAAATGAGCTTTATTTTCCGAGATCACCTTACGAATTTTCTGTGTTGCCATTAGATATTCTTGGCAAAGCCTATGAGCAATTTCTTGGTAAAGTTATTGTTATAGATAAAAAACACAAGCTGTCTGTGACTGAAAAACCTGAAGTAAAAAAAGCTGGAGGAGTATTCTACACTCCGAAATATATCGTTGAATCAATTGTGGAAGATACTCTTGGTGTGATGATTAAAAATTCAACACCTGGCCAAGTAAAAAAAATAAAAATACTAGATCCCGCCTGCGGAAGTGGTACTTTTTTACTTACGGCGTTTGAGTACTTATTAGATTGGTATAAAAAATATTATGAAAGAAAAAATATTAAACTTTCAAAAAAAGCTCGTAATGAAATACTTACACCAAGTGGCGAATTGACAACAAAATTTAAGGGGGAAATCCTTCTCAATAATATCTATGGTATAGACGTTGATAGAAACGCAGTTGAAGTTACGAAACTTAGCTTGCTTCTGAAATGTCTTGAAGGAGAAAACAAGGATTCGCTCAGAGCACAAATGTCATTATTCCAAGAAAGAGTATTGCCAACGATTGATCAAAATATTGTAAGTGGTAATTCGCTTGTAGATTTTGACATCTATGGCTTGTCACCTGATCTTGAGGAAGATTTGCGAGTAAAAAGAAAAATCAATGCATTTAACTGGGAAACTCATTTTAAAAATATTTTCAAAGAGCATGGAGGATTTCAAATCGTAATCGGAAATCCTCCATACGTAAGGCAGGAATTATTCACTGATTTAAAACCTTATCTAAAAACAAAATACGAAGTGTTTAACGGCGTTGCAGATCTCTATACCTATTTTTTTGAAAAATCGTATCAGGTCATGGCCACTAATGGATTGTTTTCAATCATTGTTGCCAATAAATGGTTTCGAGTAAATTCCAGTGAACAGTTACGAAAATGGCTTAAGAGTGTTTGCATTCAAACCATTAAGGATTTTGGCGATCTCCCTGTATTTGAAAATGCTACAACCTATCCATGTATTGTAAAAATTAAAAAATCCTTTTCTCAAAAAAGCTTTTTGTTCATAGACCTATTGAGGCAAGGAATCCGTGATCCTAGAAACCATAACATCGCAAAATCCATAGATATTGAAATGATTAAGCTTAATGATAAAGGATGGCTTCTTGCGGATGAAGATTCTTTGAAAATTCTTAGCTCAATAAAAAAATGCGCTCTGTCGTTTGAAAAGTATGTGAATAGAAGTGTATATAGGGGAATTGTAACAGGCTGTAACGATGCATTTGTCATATCAGAAGAAATAAAGAATAAGCTTATTAAAACTAGTAGAAAGAGTGCGGAGATAATTAAGTCATTTGTTGAAGGAAAAGATGTTAAAGCTTATTCAAAAATTATACCTAAAAATTATTTGATTTTTACACGAAGAGGAATTGATATTGAGAAGTATCCTGCAATAAAAAATTATCTTGAGTGTTTTAAAGAAAATCTGATGCCTAAACCCAAAAATTGGAAACCAAAGGATGAAAATGATAAGTGGTCAGGAAGAAAGCCAGGTGAATATAAATGGTATGAAATTCAAGATAGTATCGAGTACTATAAAGAGTTTGATAAAAACAAAATAATCTATCCCAATATTTGTAAACAACCAGAGTTTTCTTATGACAAGGAAAAGCTTTATACAAATCAAAAATGCTTTATTATTCCAACAGATGATTTATTCCTCCTTGGAATTTTAAACTCAGAACTTGCATATTTTTGGTTCGAAATGTACCTACCGAAACTACGCGGTGGTTTTTATGAACCAAGCTATGTAATCTTTAAAAACTTTCCTGTTATAAAAATTGATCTAAAAGACAATGGCGCTGTGCGGGAAAAAGAAAACATAATAAAAAATGTTGAGAAGCTGCTGGCATTAACAGAAAAAAATAGCAAAAAGGATACCCAAAAGGAGTGCCTTTATTTAAAAAATGAGGTAAATAAATCGGTATATAAGCTGTATGGCATCAGTAAGCCAGCAAGCGACCATATAATGGAGATTCTTGAAAATGTTAAACGCAAATAATGGAATTTTGGCTCAACTGAAATTTGATAAAGAGATTAACATTAAAGCGGCTTCGAAGTGGTCCGATGAAGATATCGGCGAAATGATGACCACTTATCTTAAGACAAAATCAGTGGCGAAAGAAACAGCTAATAATGCCCTATATCTAATAGCTGAAGAAAAAATCGAACAGCTTTCGGAAGCGATTAGCCTTAAAAAGAAAAATTTATCACAAACAATCATTAAACCGATTGAAGCAACACCTTAATCTCATAAACTCATTTTAAAATTTTTAAAGTCTATTAGATATTAACCTCGGTTAAAAATTCTTTCGAAAAGATGATATTTCCATAAACAGTGTCCCATCGGCAACTAAGTGTGATTTGACCAAACTCTCCTGATACATTCCCTCCAATTTTGGGAGGCCTTATGACTACAGACGAATTACAAGTGTATGATGTAGCCAAAAAGTAGCCACCGTGTAGCCAAGGTCTGTAATGCTCTGTAATTTTCTGTAATGGTACTCAAAAACGCTTAAGATAAATACTGGAAACCTCTATTGAATAATTTTGAAAACTTAGAAATAAAAAAGCCTTTCGTAAGCGATCCATGAACCACATCTTTTAATAATTTTCTGATCTGAGATACTGTGATCAGTTTCACTACTTTCAAGGAGGAAAGCATGTCTAGAAATTCTAGATCAAGAGAGCAATGGGAACGTATTATCAATCTGTATGCCCAGTCTGGGCAAACCAAAGCGGATTTTTGTCGTCAGCAGAAAAT